>ERZ1023508.15-NODE-15-length-134902-cov-10.437985_pt1 | contig 134902 bp, 118 predicted proteins | sample MGYA00380548_ERZ1023508 | MGnify/ENA primary metagenome ERZ1023508 (study PRJEB33173, sample SAMEA4830311) | metagenome | study: EMG produced TPA metagenomics assembly of the PRJEB25223 data set...
CCGAGATGGCCAGCGCCGCAGCGCAAGGCGTGGGGTGCCTGCAAGGCTCGTAAATCGGTCGTCGTAACACGGGCCGGGAGGGCACGAGGTAAACGGTGGAAGTCCTTCGGGATTCCACCCTACGATCCTATCGGCAACGATGAGCGTCGTTGCACCCGCGGCGTGCTTCCCGCTGGACGCTTTCACTCGGCACACATCAGAATGCCCTCATGTCCCGGCCACGGCCGTCCCTTCCGAGCGCCCCCATGAAAACAAGACCCGTTTGCGCTGTCCTGCTGTGCCTCTTCGTCCTGGCCGGTTGCGCGGGTCATACCGCTGAAGGCTATGTCCAGATTCCGGATAGCAAACGGGTTCAGGCAGCAGGAGGGAAGCTTGCGATGCTGAAGCCGGGGCCTGCGACGCTTGAGTTCGGAACCAAACCCGTCATGTTCGCGAATGAAGTGGTGCTTGAAAGCGGGACGACCCGTTTTGAAGGCAAGGTCCCGAAGGCCGCCTATACGGATAGCGGCTTCCAGATAAAGGGGCACGACAATGCCCTGCCTTTTGATCTCAGCGTGGCGTGGACGGAGCGACGTGGTGAGCAAATTACGCGGGATGAGCGGGCGGAATGCCAAGGGCCGGGGTTCTGCGAAGGGCCCGTGTCCCGCAGTTACTGCGGGACCGATGCGTCCGGCAGACAGGCCTGCCGCACCGAGACCCGCTACGAATACGGCTATTTCTACAACTGCCCAGGGGTGAAGTCGGTGCGCAATGTGTATCAGGTGTATCGCTATGGCGTGACGGCGAATCTATTCGACCCGCTGTCGAACGCGGTTGCTTTGGCCACATTTCGAGGCCAGACCACGGCGAACGAACGCCTGCTACGGACCGAACGCGAAGGTATGTGCCAAAGCCGGTAATAGCCGGCCCCCTGAGGTAATGCCCGGCATACTGCGCTTGGTAATGTCGCTCGCTGCCGTGACCGGAACGGACGCCACCTCGCCGTGCACTCCTTGCAAGCAAGGGGTCTTGTCCAGGCCTCATTGGAGCGGTAGTTTCATCGTCCGGCCACCATGGCCGAGACCGTTCGCGCGACGGGTGCGCGACGCCTACCGAAGGACATAACAATGAAAATCGCACTGGCAGCGGGCCTGCTGCTTGCCGCAGGACTGGTTCAGGCCGAGACATCGGCTTCACATCTTGACCGGGTACAGAAGGACGGCGCGCTTCGTGTCTGCACCACGGGTGATTACAAGCCTTACACCTTCAAGCGCGAAGACGGTGGCTATGAGGGGATTGATGTTTCCCTTGCCGAGTCCCTCGCCAAGAGTTTGAACGTGAAAATCGACTGGGTGCCGACAACCTGGAAGACCATGACGCCCGACATGCTGGCAGGCAAGTGCGATATCGCAGTGGGTGGCGTGTCCGTCTCGCTGGAGCGGCAGAAGGTGGCTTTTCTGAGCGAGCCCATCACACTTGATGGCAAGATTCCATTCGTGCGTTGCGAAAACGTATCGCGTTACCAGACCATCGAGCAAATCAACACATCGTCCGTTCGCCTGATGGAACCGCCGGGCGGCACGAACGAAGCCTTCGTTCACAAGAATTTGCCGAACGCCAAGCTGACACTGGAGAAGGACAATCTCGCCATTTTCCAGCAGCTGGTCGACGGTAAGGCTGACGTAATGATCACGGATGCGTCCGAAGCCCGCTACCAGAGCCAACACTATCCCGACCTGTGCGCAGTGAATCCCGAAACGCCGATGCAGTACATCGAAAAGGCGTTCCTGCTGCCTCGCGATGATGTGGCATGGAAGAGCTATGTCGACCAGTGGCTCCATCTGGCGAAGGCGACCGGCGAATACCAGTCGATTGCAGATCGTTTTCTGGCGCCGATCAAGCATTGATGAATCAGGACCAGAAAGGCGCCGGCATCGGCGCCTTTTTTTCGATTGCGTATTCAATCAACATTACCGCGGTCTCCCGAGACAAAATGTCGCCCTCGCACGCGCCGCCTGGCGAACCATGCGGGATCCAGCGGCTCTGAACCCTTCCTCTTAGTCATAAATGTGACGTCAATTTCGTGTTTATCGTCTTTCAACGCTCAAGTCACGGCGTAAGCCGACGATAACGTGCACTGGCGCGTTGCGCCGTTCATGCATGTCCAAGCGAAGGAAGACCGATGAAAAAGTGGTTCGCCGATATCAGCGTCACGTGGAAACTGACGTTGGGTTTCGGCCTGGTGCTCGCACTAACATTGATCCTGGCGCTCTCAAGTTGGAGTGGCCTGAGTAAAGTTTCCCAGCGCAGCATCTGGATGCAGCAGATCAGTTCGCTCAACGATACGCTGACGGACCTTCGTATTGCCCGCCTGCAGTACATGCTTGCCAATGGCGACGAGAAGGCAGCGGCGGCCGTGGAAACCGCGTTGAACAAATTCGCTGCCGAGCAGCAGAACGTGCGCGACACCTTCGTAAGTCCGGCCAACGTCGCTTTGCTGGCAGCACAGGCGGACCAGATCAGTGCCTACCGGACGACGCTACAGAAGATGCGCGATGCCTACCGCGTCGGCAACGAGGCGCGTGCGGATATGGGGCGCGTCTCGAAGGTGGCGGGAGAAGTGATCGATTCGATCAATCAGTCCGTTCTGCAAATGCCTGCCTATGACGAAAACCGATTGGCAAGCTACCGCGCTATCGCGCAACTCCGTGAAAGCTGGTTGACCGTTCGGTATGAGATGCGCGGCTACAACGGTGCTCCCGGCGATGAGTCCGCAGCAGTGGTCGAGCGTCAGATCGAGACGACGCGTGCGTTGGTGCGCAGCATTCCGGATATCTTCGGTGATGAACGCCGAGCAGACGCAGCCCGTATCGAAGCCGCACTCGACGGTTATCTTGCCGATGTCAGGGCTGCAAATGCGGCGAACAATGATGTCGTGGCGGCGCGCGCCGACTTGACCAAGCAGGGTTATGAGATCGTTCGCTTGAGTGGCGAACTGACCAAGATTCAGGTCGAGCGTCGGGACATCGAAAGTCACGATGCCAAGGTGCTGCAGATCAGCGTCGCGCTTGCGGCATTGCTGGTAGGCATGTTCGCAGCCTGGTTGATCACGCGCCAGATTACCCAACCCCTGGCCGAAACCATGCAGGTTGTGAAGCGCTTCGCATCCGGGGATCTCTCTCATGTCGAAAAGGTGGATCGCAAGGATGAAATCGGCGCCCTGCAGAAGGGTATCGCTGACATGGGGGCGACGCTGCGTGATTTGATCACTGGTATCCGTGACAGCGTGACCCAGATCGCGAGCGCTGCCGAAGAGCTTTCAGCGGTGACGGAGCAGACGAGCGCTGGCGTCAATTCGCAGAAGGCCGAGACCGATCAGGTCGCAACGGCAATGCATGAAATGGCGGCGACGGTGCAGGAAGTCGCCCGCAACGCCGAAGAGGCGTCCCATGCGGCCAGTGCCGCCGATGCCGATGCTCGTCAAGGCGATCAGGTGGTGTCGCAGGTCGTTCAGCAGATCGAACGCCTGGCCGGGGAAATGACCCGTTCGACCGAAGCCATGTCCAAGCTCGAGGCCGAAAGCAACAAGATCGGTAGCGTGATGGATGTGATCAAGGCGGTTGCCGAACAGACCAATCTGCTCGCGCTGAACGCAGCCATCGAAGCGGCCCGTGCCGGTGAAGCGGGGCGTGGCTTCGCGGTAGTTGCGGATGAAGTGCGTGGCCTGGCGCTGCGTACGCAGCAGTCCACTGAGGAGATCGAGCAATTGGTGGCTGGGCTACAGCAGGGGACTCAGCATGTAGCGACCACCATGCAAAGCAGCCGTAGCATGACTGAAAGCAGTGTCGAGCTGACTCGCAAGGCAGGCTCGGCACTGAATGCGATCACGCAGAAGGTTTCGAACATTCAGGCGATGAACCAGCAGATCGCAGCCGCCGCCGAGCAGCAGGGCGCGGTAGCTGACGAGATCAGCCGCAGCGTGATCAATGTCCGGGACATCTCCGAGCAAACGGCGTCTGCAAGCGAAGAGACGGCGGCCTCCAGCACCGAGCTGGCACGGCTTGGCAATGAGCTGCAAAGCATGGTGAGCCGCTTCCGGGTGTAGCCATCCGGTTGCTTCAGCTCAAGGCGACCTCACGCAGCGCACCCTCCTTGTCGAGGTGATAGCGTTGGAGGTCTTCGGCCAGGAAGAGGCCGCCGCCGTAACAGGCGGCGGCCTCTTCACGTATGGCGTCAATGGATGGTGATCGCCCCGGGCCCTGTTGGTAGCGTGCACTGAAGTGCGTGAGTACCAGGTGAGGCAGCCCAATGCGAGCTGCAAACGTCGCAATGTGTTCGGCAGCGCTATGGCCCGCTTCGCGGCCTGCCTTTTTGGCAATTTCCCGCGTATAGGTCGCTTCATGGACAAGCACCTGAGCGCCCTCACAGGCATCCGTGAGCAGGTCTGGTCGGTCATTGTCCCCCGCAACGATGATCCGACGCGGACTCCGATCGAACAGCACGTAGTCGGCGCTGCGATATATCCGACCGTGTTCGTCGACATCTTCCCCCTTCATCAGCCGCCCCCAGATCGGGCCACGCGGCACACCCTCCCGGTCCAGCCGAGCCACGTCGAGTCGCGGATCGGGACGGGCTTCGGTAAAGCGGTACGCATGCGACGGTACGCGGTGCGAGAGGGGTGTCGCATCGATTCGAATTCTCTCGCTTGCCCAGATACCGCCGTCTTCGACAGGGCTGAAATTGACCTCGAATGGGAGGTAGCAGGCCGTAACGGTGAACGTGGACATAAGCCATGGGCCGAGCGCAGCTGGCCCGACGATATTCAAGGGGTGCTTGCGGCCTGTGAGGCCTGCGCTGGCGATGAGTCCGGGCAGGCCGAAGCAGTGGTCGCCGTGCACGTGGGTGATGAAAGTCGTATGAAGGCTGTGCAGCGAGAGTGGGGTTCGCAGGATCTGGTGCTGAGTGCCTTCTCCGCAGTCCACCAGGTGCCAGTCACGCCCGCCGTCTTCCACCACGGCGACGCCGCTGACATTGCGAAAGCGCGTAGGCGTGCCGGCCGAGGTGCCGAGAAAGATCAGATCCATGGGTGCTCCGGGTCCGGATAAACAGGTCTCCCTAGGTTAGCCAGACCAGAACGGCACCGACCACTGTTACTACCGCCGCGGCGCACAGGGCCACGAGTGCGATCGTCGCGATGCTGGTGGGAGCGGCCGGCTCACTCGACATTGGCTCCGCATCAGGTGCTGGTGTGCGTACGCGGTAGCGGCGCCGCGCGCTGCGCGGCATCGGCGGGCGGGGCGTCGCCTTTGGCAGGTCGGCTGCACGGATGAACAGCGTAGCGTCCTCGTCCGCACTTTCGATTTCGGGAGGCTTCGGCCCAATGACCAGCAGGGTAACGGATCCCATCTGCAGCTCGTCGCCGGGCTTCAGAGTGGCAGCAGCGACGGCTTGCTGGTTCAGCAGCACGCCATTGGCCGAGCCCAGGTCGCGCATTTCCAGCATGTCATCCCGTAGGTAGAACTCGCAATGTCTGCGGGACAGGGCCATGTCGCTGAAACACAGGTCGCACCGGTTGGAGCGGCCGAACGTCATCGTCCCATTGATGTGATACTTGCGCCCTTCATGCTCGCCACTGCTGAGCACATGCAGGTACCAGCGGCCGCTGGCCGGCGTGCTATCGGCCCGAACCGGGTCGACCAGTTGCAACTCCGCTGCGCCGATCTGGATTCGATCACCGGCCTGCAGTGCGTAGCGGGCTTCCAGCCGTTCACCATTGACGAATGTGCCGGCCTGGCTGTCGGTATCCGATAGGTAGTAGGTGCCCAGCTCATCACGGATTTCCGCGTGGAAGTCGTCGACGCCTTCATCATGCAGCACCACATCGTTACGCGGATCATGGCCCAGGGTCAGGCAAGGCTTCACAAGCCACAGGGGCGCCTGACGGTTATCCGAGAATTGCAGCTTCAGCATCCGAATCGGCCCTGATCAGTTGAAGAGTCGATTCCAGATCCGCTTGACCGGATTATCGGAGACGGTACTGGTTGTAGAGGTGCGGGTCGTGGAGACGCGTGTCTGGCTCGCTCGCACGCGTTGGGCATGATCCTGCTGCAGGCGGACCAGAGCGGCGTTCTCACCGTCTACTTCCAGGCCTTGGGCCACATATTCCTTTGCCAGCGTAAATTCGCGCCGCGCATAGGCTCGCCTCGCCTCGTCGGCGAATTTTCGGGCAACGCGGTCCAGGCCTGCGCTGGCTTCAAGATTATCCGGGTCCCAGTCAAGCACCTGCCGGAAGTAATAGACCGCGCTGTCATCCTCAGGCTGTAGCAGTTGCCCGTTCGACAGGCGTTCGTCGCCGCGCTGCAGGTATTGGGCGATGCGCGCATCGTTCAAGCGATTCAAGCCGGCCTTGGCACCGGCGTGGCCGGGAGAGAGCGCAAGAACCTGACGGTAATAGTGCTCGGCGCTGTCGCCAGCGGGTTCCATCAACTGGCCTTCATCCAGGCGCTGTTCTGCCATCCAGAGCATCTGGGCAATGCGAGCGTTCTTGACACGTTGCAGGCCATTGCTTGCTTCAGCGCTGTGCGGATCCTTCGTCAGCGCCAGCTGATAATAGTGCTGCGCGCTGTCTTCGCTGGGCTCGATCAGTTTGCCTTGTGCGAAGCGCTGATTGCCTTGCTCGATGTAGTGAGAGAGCTGCCAGCGTTGTTGCGCGTAATAGCCGCCGCTTCCCAGTGCACCCACACCGATGATCGCGAGCAGGCATGCCACGATGGTGGAGGGACGAATGCGGCCTGCCATCCGTTTGCGCGGTACGGTGATGGTGGCAGCGGGCGACGGTGCCGTGCTGTTCTTTGGCGGGATCGGTTTGTCTGCAGGCGGTATTGGCGACAGCGCAATGTGCGGGACGCTGTCATCCTGGAAATCGTAAAGTTCGGCCAGCAGTTCACCGCAGTCCTTGAAGCGCTCGGCCGGATCCTTCGCGAGCATTCGGTCCAGTAGCGGCTGGTAGAGCGCAAGCCGGCCAGTCAAGGGTGGCGGCTCAAGCTGTACCTGGTTGAGGACCGTTTCGTTATAGCCGGGGCCCTTGAACGGGTTTGTTCCGGTGAGCAACTCGAGCAGAATCACGCCAAGGCTGTAGATATCACTGCGTTCGTCAAGCGCTTCACAGCGAGCCTGCTCCGGGCTGCTGTAGGCCGGACTGCCGACAGCGATGCCGAATTGCGTCATTTCACTGTCCAGCTCCAGCCGTTTGGCAACACCGAAGTCAGTGATCACCGCAGTGCCGTCATTGCGGAATAGGATGTTCGCCGGCTTCAGGTCGCGGTGGATCAGCCCATTGTCGTGGACGACCGCCAGCCCCTCTGCGACTTCGCGGACAATCTCCAGCGCCTGGCCGGGCGGAACGGCCTTGCCGCGATAGCGCCTCAGGTCACCACCGGAGACATATTCCATCGCAAGGTAAAGGCGCCCATCCTCAAGCTCACCCACATCGTGGATGGTGATGATAGAAGGGTGGTGAAGCGAGGCCACGATATGCGCCTCACGAATGAAGCGTTGGTGGAAGCTTTCGTCGTCGCCCTTGAGCAGAACCTTGATGGCGACCTTGCGCTGGAGCGAGCGCTGCGTCGTCAGGTAGACCTCGGCCATACCACCACGCCCCAAGAGGCTGTGCACGTCATAGCCTGGTAGTTCGAGTGTCCGTTCGCTCATGGCCTTGGATCTTCCGTTTTCGAGGGGCTCGGGATCAGCCGTCGCAGAAGCGCGCGCATGGCCGTCTCCAGATTGCTCGTTGTGGTTATGTTGGGGCCGAGCACGATGCAGGAGATGTTGTCTCGCCCGCCCGCCGCCTCGGCTTTGTCGATCAATGCACGCACCATGGCCGACGGCGTTTCGCCGGACTGGCAGACGCTCAGTATTTCGCTGTCGTCCAATTCCCCGCTGAGGCCATCGCTGCACAGTAAAAGCGATTCGCCGATCTCGAGTTCGCCCTTGGCGTAACCGATGTCGAACCCTTCGACCGTCTGGCCCAGACAACGCAGGACAATATTGCGGCGCGGATCGCGGCGCGCAGCTTCCGGTGTCAGTTGCCCTGCGTCGATCATCGTCTGGACCCAGCTATGGTCCTGCGACAATTGGCAGATCCGAGCCGGCCCAACGCAATAGGCACGGCTGTCGCCCACCCACGCCAGCTCATAGTCCCTGCGCGGGCCCAGTCGAATTGCCACAAGGGTCGTGCCCATGTCCACGCCACGCTCACGCCCGGTCTCGTACACGGCCAGGTTCGCGATGTGCACGGCTCGGCGTAGTCCCTGTCCGTTACTGACGGCAGCCAGCAGCGCTTCGAGAGCGAGCTCGCTGGCGACGTCACCCCGCTGCTTGCCGCCCATGCCATCAGCAACCGCCCAGAGCCTCGCCTGCGGACAGCAGAGCACGGCGTCCTCATTGTGATCGCGGACGCGACCAGCGACGCTGAGCGCGGCGTAATGTCTGGAAATCCCTGAAGGTGCTGCCATCCGTGAGAGCTGTCCGGTAATGCGGGTGAACGACGCTTCGATGCGCCGCGGAGGGCCGGGGAATCTGCATCGAGAGAACCGGAGCATAGACAACGAAATTTGTGCAGAGTGTCATACCCGATCAGGTCTTTTCTCTGGTATCCGCTACGCTTAAAAGGGGCAGGGCTCAGCCACCTTGGCCGAGTGCGAGAGGACGGCTTGAGGCGTGCTGATGACTATTTATTCACACCGTGAACCATGCCCGCTTGTCTGCATCGCCATTCGCGGTGAAGATGCACCGCGTCGCGCCGTCCTTGAAGCGGTGCCAGAGCCCGCCTTTCGCTGTCGGCATTCGTCAAATTTCCCAGGACTGTAGTGGCTGATGCGGCGTCTGCGTTCGTTCTTCTCCTTTAAATCGAAGCCGGCCCCGGCGGATGACTTCTTCATACCGGAACTCTGCGAGTCCGAAGCGCTGCTTGGACTGGTGCTCGCTGCCGAGCTTCTCGTGCTGGTTCTGGTACTGGCTGAAGCCCGCCAACCCGAGTTCGACTGGATTCGTCTGGCTTTCACCTCGCTGTTCGTTCAGTGGATCATGCTGCTTTCTGCTGCATTGTTCTGTCGGTTGCGGCCCTGGTTGGCGAGGTTGCGTCCTGCGGTAGCCGGCCCGTGCTGCGTAGGGCTTGTCGTGCTGTTGACCGTTTCCTGTACCGCCGTAGCCGACTACCTGGAACTGGCCGGGCCGCTGCAGCGGGTCGATGAAATGAACCTCTATGTACGGCACGGATTGATCGCGGCCATCATGTCGGCTTTGTTGCTTCGTTATTTTTACTTACAAAGTCAATGGCGACGTCAGCAACAGGCGGAGCTGCACGCCCGTATCGCTTCGCTGCAGGCGCGCATCAGGCCTCATTTTCTGTTCAATAGCCTAAATAGCATCGCAAGCCTGATCGCAGTAAGTCCCGAAAAGGCAGAACAGGCCGTGCTCGATCTGTCCGATCTGTTCCGCGCAAGCCTTGCACGACCGGACACGCTGGTGGCCTGGCGTGACGAGCTCGCCCTGGCTCGGCGCTACATTGCCATCGAGCAATACCGCTGCGGTGAGCGGTTGCGCATGGACTGGCGTGTAGCCGATGTACCTGCGGATATGCGCATCCCCCAACTGACGCTGCAGCCTCTTCTGGAAAATGCCGTGCTCCATGGCATCCAACCCAGGATCGAGGGTGGCACGATTGAAGTAGATGCGCGGGTTGCCGCCGGTTTTTTTGAGTTGACGGTCAGCAACCCGTACGACGAAGTGGTCAAAACTCCATCACCACGCGGGACGCAACAGGGGTTGCCGAACACCGAAGCACGCCTTGTGGCACTTTTCGGAAGCGAGGCTAGTCTCACCTCAGAGCGCCGTGATGGCCGTCACGTTACCCGTCTACGCTATCCCTTGCGAGACTAACGCAGGAAGCCAGAGCTATATGAATGTCCTGATCGTCGATGATGAACCCTTGGCCCGAGAGCGTCTAAATCGTCTGGTGAGTGACCTCGAGGGTTACCGTGTCCTCGAGCCCGCTGCCAGTAATGGCGAAGAAGCGCTGACCCTGATCGACACCCTCAAGCCGGATGTCGTATTGCTCGACATCCGCATGCCAGGTCTGGATGGTCTTCAGGTCGCCGCCAAGCTGTGCGAACGCGATACCCCGCCCGCCGTGATCTTTTGCACGGCGCATGATGAATTCGCCCTGGAAGCCTTTCAGGTCAGCGCGGTGGGATATGTCGTCAAACCCGTGCGCCCCGAGTCGCTTGCTGAAGCGCTGAAGAATGCTGAACGTCCGAACCGGGTACAGCTGGCCGCGCTGACGCGACCTGCCGCCGATTCGGGCGCAGGCCCCCGTAGCCACATCAGCGCCCGTACCCGAAAGGGCATCGAGCTGATTCCACTGGATCAGGTGATCTACTTCATTGCCGACCACAAGTACGTCACGCTCCGGCATGACCATGGCGAAGTCCTGTTGGACGAGCCCTTGAAGTCGCTTGAAGATGAGTTCGGTGACCGGTTCGTTCGCATTCACCGCAACGCGCTCGTTGCACGTGAGCGCATCGAGCGTCTGCAACGTACGCCTTTGGGGCATTTCCAGCTGTTCCTCCGGGGCTTGAACGGCGATGCGTTGACGGTAAGCCGGCGGCACGTTGCCGGTGTTCGCCGGCTGATGAGTACGCTCTGATCTGATAGTCTCGCGACCTTTGCCGAGCACGCCAGCCCGCACGCGATGCGGGCTGCGGCACTGCAACGCTCCAGCCGGGTTCGGGTCGCCCGGCCCTTCTTGGTATGATGCTGCGGTCTTTCAGCCGAGTACCGCCATGTCGTCCCGTCGCCTCATCCGTATCGCCACCCGCCAGAGCGCTCTCGCCTTGTGGCAGGCCGAATACGTGCGCTCCCGCCTACTGGCTGCCCATCCCGAGATCGAAGTGTCCCTGGTACCCATGGTGAGCCGAGGCGACAAGTTGCTGGACTCGCCACTGGCCAAGATCGGCGGCAAGGGACTCTTCGTGAAAGAGCTGGAAACGGCACTGCTCGAAGATGAGGCCGATATTGCCGTGCATTCCATGAAGGATGTTCCGATGGAGTTTCCATTGGGGCTCGGCCTGTTCTGCATCTGCGAGCGGGAAGATCCGCGTGATGCTTTCGTTTCGAACCGCTTCGATTCCCTGGATGCACTGCCTGCTGGCAGCGTCGTCGGTACATCCAGCCTGCGGCGCCAGGCCCAGTTGCTTGCATCTCGCCCAGACCTGGAAATCCGGTTCCTGCGTGGCAACGTGAATACCCGCCTCGCCAAGCTGGATGCGGGCGACTACGACGCCATCATTCTGGCGGCGGCGGGCCTTATTCGCCTTGGATTCGAGGCGCGTATCCGGGATTCGATTGCACCGGAGAGCAGCCTGCCTGCCGGCGGGCAGGGCGCCGTGGGCATTGAGTGCCGTAGCGACGATGATGAAATCCACGCGCTTCTCGAACCTCTGCATCATGCCGACACCGCCTCGCGCGTCGAGGCCGAGCGTGCACTCAATCGCAGGCTCAATGGCGGCTGTCAGGTGCCCATCGCCTGCTACGCGGTGCTGGAGGGCGATGAACTCTGGCTCCGTGGGCTGGTTGGCCAGCCCGACGGCACCTTGCTGCTTCGAGCGGAACAGCGGGCACCACGTGCCGAAGCTGAAGCGTTGGGCGTCCGTGTTGCCGAGGACCTGCTGGCACTCGGGGCGCAGAAAGTGCTCGATGACGTCTACGGCGCTGTCCGATGACCGCGTGGCGTTTGCTGTTGACCCGGCCAACGCCCGAGTGTGAGGCGCAGGAAGCATTGCTGGCCGAGAACGGGGTGCACGGTGTCTGCGTGCCATTGCTGGAAATCGAGCCGCTCGCCGAAACCCCCGAACAGCGCTCGCGGGTAATGGATCTCGATCTGTACTCGGCGGTTATTGTTATCAGCAAGCCCGCTGCACGATTTGGCCTGGCGCGTATCGACACGTACTGGCCGCAACTGCCAATAGACCAACGCTGGTTTGCGGTAGGCTCCGCAACCGCGGCTGCGCTTGCAGACTATGGCATCGATGCGTGTTGGCCGAGCGGCGCGGACAGCGAAGCCCTGCTGGCAATGCCTGAACTCGATGAAGCGCTGGCCCGGCCTGATCCGCGAGTGCTGATCCTGCGCGGCGAGGGCGGTCGCGAAGCGCTGCAGGAAGGTCTCGCCGCACGAGGCGTGAACGTCGATACCCTCGAACTCTATCAGCGTGTCTTGCCTGCGTGGCCGGAGGGCCAGCTTGGGCGCGTCGTCCAAGCGGAACGCCTGAATGGCCTGGTTGTCAGCAGTGGACAGGGTTTCGAGCATCTCAGGCAACTGGCGGGCGATGCCTGGCCTTTTTTGAGCCAGTTGACCTTGTTCGTTCCCAGCGCACGGGTTGCCGATCTGGCACGTGCGGCAGGGCATGGAATTATCGTGAATTGCGGCGGCGCCTCCAACGACGCGTTGCTCGCAGCGCTGGCAACCAATCGGCCTGCGGATGACTAAAGGAAGGTGACGTGAGCGAAACGCCGAACGACAAGAACGATCTCCCCTCCACGCCTGTAGAGGAGACGCCCGTCTCACCGCCGCCAAAGGTGGAGACACCTGCTCCTCCACCTGCTGCGCAGCGCGGCAGCAATGGGCTGGCCGGCCTGGCGCTACTCATTGGCGTGCTGGGGCTCGCCGCCGGTGGCTGGAGCGCCTGGCAACTCCATCAGTCGACTGCTCAGGTAGATGCGCAGCGCGGTGAGCTTGCCAACGCTACGCAGGAGGCGAAGCGTCTAGCCGATGAGCAGGTGCAACGCAGCCAGCAGCTCGAACAGCGTGTCGACGGGTTGCCCACTGCCGACCAGGTCGCGGAACAGCGTCGACTGCTGATGACACTTCAAGGCGATCAACAGAGCCTCGCGCAAGGGCTTTCCCAAATCATGGGGCAGAGCCGCGAGGCCTGGCGCCTGGCTGAGGCCGAGCACCTGGTGCGGTTGGCCATGTTGCGCCTTAGCGCGCTGCAGGACATCAACAGCGCAATTGCTCTTCTACAGGCGGCCGACGACATCATTCGCGTGCAGGACGACCCGCTCGCGTTCTCCGCGCGCGGCGAGCTGATCAAGGTCCTTGAAGCGCTCCGCAACCTTCCAAAACCGGATCGTAACGGGCTTTATCTGCAGCTTGGTGCCCTGCGCAGCCAAGTGGACGACCTGCAAGCAGTCGCCCCCGAATTCATAGTCGACGAGCAATCCGAGGCGGTTGCCATGGACGCCTCCATGCGGCCCTGGTGGGATTGGCAGCGTTGGCGGGACACGCTCGCACAGTACGTGCGGCTGGATCTACACGCCGACCAGGATATTCGCCCGCAGTTGGCAGGACAGACGTTGTCCCAGGTTCGCCTGACGCTTTCGCTTGCACTGGAGCAGGCGCAATGGGGCGCGCTCAACGCGCGCCAGCCGGTTTATCAACAGTCGATCGAACAGGCGCGTGAAGTGCTCGGTCGCTACTTTGATCCGCGAAATCCGACCGTTGCGTCGCTGTCGGAGCGTCTTGAAGGGCTCTCAGAGCAAGTTGTCGAAGTGGACACGCCTGACCTGCGGCCAGCCCTGACGGGACTGGAGCGCTATGTGCGCGAGCGTGAACGCAACGACAGCGGCGTTGATCGTCAGAACGGTAAAGAAGCCGCGCCCGATGCCAAGCAACGCGACGCCAACCCGGCGGAGGAGGGCGCATGATTCGCATGCTGGTGATCGTGCTCGTACTGGCTGCGCTCATCGGCGCACTGGGCTATGCAATGAGTCTTCACAGCGGTTACGTGCTGATCGCTTATCAGGGCTTGCGCTACGAATCGACGCTCTGGGTTTTCCTGGGCGTGCTGCTGCTCATCCTTGTGGCACTGGTGCTGATTCGCTGGACGCTGCGTCTGCTGTACGTTTCGGGCCGAACGGTGAATCCTTGGTCGCGCTTTCACCGGCAGCGCCGGACCCGCAAGGCCGCTGAGCGTGGCATGCTCGAACTGTCCGAAGCGCGGTGGCCTGAAGCGCTTGGTCACCTCAAGCGTGCAGCCGAAGCCGATCCGCAGCCCCTGCTGCTTTACCTTGGCGCAGCGCGAGCCGCAAACGAGCTGGGGCAGATCGAGGAGCGAGATGCGCTTTTGGCACGAGCGCGCGAGCGCCAGCCCAAGGCTGAACTCGCCGTCGAGTTGGCGCATGCTGATTTGCAGGAGTCCGCAGGTGATATAGCGGGAGCCCGCGCTACGCTCGAGACGCTTCGCACCCGTCACCCAAGCCACCGTCATGTATTGCGTCAATTGGCGCAGTTGCATCAGCGCCAGGACGACTGGCCGGCCGTGATCGAATTGCTGCCCGCCCTGCGCAAGCAGAAGGTCCTGGTCGGAGAGGAACTCAAGCTGCTGGAACGGCAGGCCTGGACCGGGCAGCTCGACAGCATCCTGGTCGACCCTTCGCTGGATTCGCCCGGTCGTCTCACCGAGGCCTGGAAGCAGCTCAGCCCGGCTCTGCGTGAAGATCCGGTGCTCGCTCTGCGCTACGCGACCGCGCTGCACCGGCTTGGCGCCGATGATGAGGCTGAGCCGGTTGTGCGCAAGGCCATTCAGACCCGGTATGAGATGTCGCTGGTTGAGTTGTACGGCACCTTGCGCAGCCGGGACCCGAATGGTCAGCTGAAGGCGGCGGAGCGCTGGTTGCCCGAGCATCCGTCGGATGCCGTGCTGCTTCGCTGCCTCGGTCGGCTTTGTGTCAAATGCACATTGTGGGGCAAGGCCCGCGATTATCTGGAAAGCAGTCTGAGCTTCGATCGCCAGCCCGAGACCTGTGCCGAGCTGGCCCGTCTGCTCGCGCAGCTGGGTGAAGATGCGCGCAGTCAGCGCCTCTTCGTTGAGGGATTGGACCTGATGGATCGTCGTCTTCCAGTTACGACCCAGCCTGCTCAAGCGCTGGTGCGGGTGTGATTCGGCGCAGGCGGCTATGGGTTCATACCCGTATCTGCCTGCCAGCGCTTTCAGGCTGTAATGCATGTCCTCCAGCGGCGCCGCTTGAAAGCCATGGCCGGTTTTGTCTACCGTAAGCCTCCCATTCATGTCGGTGTTCCCATGCCTTTAGCCGGCCAGTCGTTCTTATTCCTGCTCGGTTTCGTCTTGTCGGCATTGAGCCTCGGCACGGCTCTATATCTTGAGCATGGCGTTGGCCTCGCACCCTGTGCGCTGTGCCTTGTGCAGCGGTTCTGCATGGCTGGGTTCGCCGTCACGTGCCTGAGTGCCACCGTGCAGCGTCCTGGCCGGATTGGACGACGTATCTACGGCACCGTGGGACTCCTGTTTTCCGGGTTCGGTGCGCTCGCGGCGGGACGTCAGGTATGGTTGCAAAACCTCCCTAGCGAGCAGATGACTGGCTGTGTGATGCCGCTCGAGCGCATGTTGGGTGAAATGCCCCTTGGGCAGGTGATCCATGCCGTTTTCGACGGTTCTGCCGACTGCCTGCAAGTCAGCTGGAGCCTGTATGGGATGAGCGTGGCGGAGTGGAGTCTTCTGGCCTTCGCTGGCTTTATCCTGCTGTGCATTTTCCTGTTGCTGCGGCGTGCCTGACTCTGCCTGTGCGCTCGCTGTAGATTGAACGAGTGATGGCAATTCGTGTTCGTATGACTTGCCGCCCACATTCCGTTACCTGTTTCCGATGGCCAGGCTTGTGGGCCGGATGGGCACCGGCTTACTCTCCGGGATGTCCCGTTACCAGGACGCGGCTCGCCAAGTAGTGGGCCGTACCATGAACGTCACTGCCAATGTGCAGCGGCATTGCCGACCTGTCAGGTAGGGGAGAAGTCATATGCTCAATAGCTGCAAGAATGCGCAGGAACGCTGGGGTGGTGTGAACGAGCTGGTTGATCGCTGGCTGCAGGAACGTCACGAACTCATCAGGGCCTATGCCGGCTTGAACGACAAGGCCGAGACCTCATCGGCAACCGCCGAGGATCAACACGGCTTTTGTGCGCTTCTGCTGGACTACGTCTCGGCAGGCCACTTCGAAGTGTACGAGCAGCTGCTGGATGAAGCCGAGGCCTTCGGCGACAAGCGTGGGATTGAATTCGCGCGCCAGATCTACCCACGTATCGAAGCCAGCACCGAGGCGGCGCTCGCGTTCAACGACCAGTGCGATGGCAAGTCAGGCGGCGCCTGCACCGGGGATAATTTCAAGCGCCTTGGTCAGATGCTGCAAGAGCGCTTCGAGCTCGAAGACTGCCTGATCGAAGTGCTGCACAAGGCGCACGCTGAGGCCAAGGCTGAGCCTGAGACACCCAAGGCGTCCGTCTGAAGACGCCTTCCGCAATCAGTGGCCTTGCTCCGATGCGCCTGCCGGCGCTTTATCGGGGTTTTGGCCGGTGCGGTCCCAAGGCTGTTTTGCCTGCTGGCGGCAGGCCCGCGGGTTGACTAGTATGGGGGCCTGTTCCAGTCAGGAGGCTCGCTATGTCGGCCAATAGGAAGTCGTCGCCCGTCACTACTCCGCTCCATCTGCTGCAACAACTCTCCCAAAGCCTTCTTGAGCACCTCGAAGAGGCGTGCACCTCTGCTCAAAAAGACGCTGAGAAAATTCTGGCTGACCATGAGAAGCAGCGCACCAAAGCGCAGGACAAGCTTCACGCGGCTCGTGAAAAGTTGGAGCAGGCGATCCAGGCGGGCAAAGCCAAGGCGCGAGCCAAGGCCGAGGCGTCCATTGCCGAGCTGGAAGACCTCATCTCAAGCCTCAAGACCCGCCAGGAAGATACCCTCGCCTACGTCGCTCAGCTCAAGCGTGATGCCGAGGAAACACTGTCCATCGCCAAGGGTATCGATCAGGTAAAGGCAGCGGCTGCCGATGCGCTGCAGCGCCGTGAGACCGGGTCGGTCGGGCGCGCAAGCAGCGCGACCAAGGCCTCCAAGGCCGAGACCAAGCCGAAGTCCGCGAAGAAGGCGGCCGCCAAGACCGCACCGTCCTCGTCGAGCAAGTCTCCGGCACGGGCGAAGAGCACAAGCGCAAAGCCATCCTCCAAGGCCGCTACGCCTGTAGCGAAGTCCACTGAAGGAGCGAGCGCTGCCAATAGCACGGCTGTGGCGGCTGCGCCGACCCGCCCCTCCAGGGCAAAGTCTGCTCCGCCCAAGACCACTGCCGCGAAGACGTCCCCATCGACGGCAGCCCCTTCGAAGGCCCCTACACCCAAAGCTGGGGCGGCCAAGTCCGAGAGCACGGCGAGTACTGCCAAGGCGTCATCCACGCGCAAGTCGCGTGCAAAAACGCCGGCCACTGCCGGGCTCACTGAGGTCACACCTTCGAAGAAGCCTGCTGCAAAAGCCACTCCCAAGCGCACGCCGCGCCCGGCAGTGGCCGCGTCTGGTACTGAAACGAATGGCTCAGTGCCTTCGGCCGAGCCAGCGGCCAAGCCTGCACCAGCCAAGCGTAGCCGCACCCCGAGCAAGGCGGCCGGCAAGTCTGGCGCTACGAAATCGAGCGATAGCAACGCCTGATGCGATGCACCGGGACGGCGTTACGCCTGTCCCGGTCGGTGCAGCTGTAGAGTCCCGTGCAAGTCGGGGCTCGCTAGCGATTGCCATCGCGTGAGCAGCGCATGCAGGATCCTGCATGGCAGCAGGTCCAGCTTCCTATGGCGACTGGCATACCACCCGGCCATCATCCTGCCGCCGTCTTGAGGGTATCCAGCGACGCCTGCGACTCAGCGGTGTTGCATAGGGTCGCCTGATCCAGCCAGGATTGGGTTCCTGATGCGGATGCCGGCCATGCGCTTGCCGCGTGTTCCAGACGCTCCAGGAGTTCTTTTTCAGCCCGAAGCTCGAGCGCTTTGACCTGCTCCCGTAATGCACCAAGTGCGTTATCGGTCTGTGCATCCCGGCGCCAGGCCAACCGCAAAGCGCGTAGCGGCTCGACCACTTCGCGGCGCCAGGGCGCGGCAGTTGCCTGCAATGCAGCAAGCTTGGGCGCTGCGTAGGCGATGCCCCGTTTATCGAGCCAGGCACAACACAGCAGCACGCAGACGTCATTGCCTTGCGCTTGAAGCTGCAAGCACGCCGCTTCCACGTCTGGATGGGCATAGGTCTCGCAGGCAAATTCCCAAAGTTCGCTCATTCGATCATTCCGTCCGCCGCAGCGGGCACGCTGTCGCTAAGATATGCCCCCCGTGGAACCTGTTAACATCCGCCGCCATTATGATTCGACTTCTAAACCTTACCCTACAACGTGGCCCCCAGCGTCTGCTGGAAGCGGCTGAGCTCACAATCCATGCGGGCCAGAAAGTCGGATTGATCGGCGCCAACGGCGCTGGAAAATCCAGCCTCTTCGCACTGCTGCGTGGCCAGATCGCACCGGATGCGGGCGACTGCCAGCTGCCGCCTGACTGGCGGATCGCCCACATGCGTCAGGAAGTCGATACCCTCGATCGCCAGGCGGTGGACTACGTGCTCGATGGCGACGTGGAGCTACGCCGTATCCAGGCCGACCTGCAACAGGCCGAAGCATCGGGTGACGGTGCTGCCCAGGCGCGGCTACACGGCGAGTTCGACAGTGTCGATGGCTATAGCGCCGATGCCCGCGCTCGAAAGCTGCTTGCGGGGCTGGGTTTCGATACCGCCCAGATGGACCGCCGGGTCGGGGATTTTTCCGGTGGGTGGCGGATGCGACTCAATCTGGCACAGGCATTGATGTGCCCGTCAGATCTTTTGCTGCTCGACGAACCGACCAACCACCTCGACCTGGACGCCATTCTTTGGCTGGAAGGCTGGCTGAAGGGCTATCCGGGAACACTACTGCTGATTTCCCATGACCGCGACTTCCTCGATGCGGTCGTCGATCACGTCGCCCATCTTGAGCAGCGCAAGCTGACGCTTTATCGCGGCGGCTATTCCGCATTCGAACGCACACGCGCCGAACGGCTCGCGCAACAGCAACAGGCGTACGACAAGCAGCAAGCGCAGCGGGCGCACATGGAAGATTTCATCCGGCGCTTCAAGGCCAAAGCCACCAAGGCGCGCCAGGCGCAGAGCCGTATCAAGGCACTTGAACGCCTCGAAGAGCTGGCACCGGCACACGTGGATTCCCCGTTCGACTTCAGTTTCCGCGAGGCGGATAAGGTATCGAGCCCCCTGCTCGATCTCAGCGAGGGGCGCCTGGGCTATGACGGCCGGGCTGTGCTGGAGAAGGTGAAGCTGCAATTGACACCCGGTGCCCGAATTGGCCTTCTGGGCCCCAACGGTGCAGGCAAGTCGACCTTGATCAAGACACTCGCCGGCGAACTGCCGCCAGTGGGCGGAGCGCTGAGCCGTGGCGAAAATCTGGTGGTTGGCTACTTCGCCCAGCACCAGCTCGATGCGCTCGACCCGAAGGCCAGCCCGCTGTTGCACATGCAGCGCCTCGCGCCGGGCGAGCGAGAGCAAACGCTGCGCGACTTTCTCGGCGGGTTCGACTTCCGCGGGGATCGCTGTGACGAGGCCGTTGCCAATTTCTCCGGCGGGGAGAAAGCACGACTGGCCCTGGCGCTCATTGCCTGGGGTAAACCGAATCTGTTGCTGCTCGACGAACCGACCAACCACCTCGATCTGGAAATGCGTCTGGCGTTGACGCTCGCGCTTCAGGATTTTGATGGGGCGGTTCTGGTGGTATCGCACGATCGCCACCTGTTGAAGAGCACGACCGATGAATTCCTGCTGGTTGCCGATGGTCGGGTGCAGGCGTTCGATGGGGACCTCGAGGACTACGCCAAGTGGCTGCTGGAATTCCGGGCTCGCCAGGCAGCCGCTTCCAGTACACCGGGTGCAGTAGGCGACGCAGACAAGACCGACAAACGCGCTCAACGCCAGGCCGCAGCAGCGCTGCGTCAGCAATTGGCGCCCCACAAGCGTGAGGCCGAAAAGCTCGAGAAAGAACTCGGCAAGGTGCAGCAGTCACTTGCCACCGTTGAAGAGCGGTTAGGCGACAGCGGCATCTATGAAGCCACTCGCAAGGATGAGCTAAAGGATCTACTGGTACAGCAGGCGCGTTTCAAGACGCGGGAGAGTGAGCTGGAAGAGTCATGGCTCATCGCGCTCGAAACGCTAGAGGATCTTCAGCGTCAGCTTGAGGAGGCCAACTGATGTCCCAGTACGAAGAGATACTGCTGACCTGGAGCGTGCCGCTGATTCGGTTCGGCCAGGTGGTGCTTATCATTCTGCTGGCGTGGCTCGCCCAGCGCATCGTGACACGGGCGATCACTCGGCTCGGTCATCGCTATTCGACACTACCGCGTGAAGTGTTGCTACCGCTTCGCGGCGTGCTGCGCTGGCTGATCATGGGCAGTGCTTTCATGTTGGTGCTCGAGCGCTTCGGTGTGTCTGCACAGGTCTTGTGGACGGCGCTCACGGGCTTTGCAGCGGTGGCGGCGGTTGCGTTCTTCGCGATCTGGAGCGTGTTGTCCAACATGTTCTGCGCGGTGCTGATCTTTTCAATGGGGCCGTTCCGCCTGGGCGATACCGTGGAGGTCATGGAAACCGCAGACAAGCCTGGTATCAAGGGCCGGGTGCTCCTGATCAACCTGTTTTACGTCACGCTCGAAGACGTTAGCGAAGAAGGGGCTGGCGCGTTGGTGCAGGTCCCGAATACGCTGTTCTTCCAAAAAGCCGTGCGCCGCTGGCGCTGACCATCGGAGTCCCTATGTCTCTGGCTACATGGTTTCCATTCTTTCTTGCCTGCTGGGTTATCAGCGTGTCGCCGGGTGCAGGTGCCATTGCGTCGATGGCCAGTGGTCTCCGCCTGGGCTTTCGTCGAGGTTACTGGACGGCTATCGGCCTGCAGTTTGGACTGTTGCTTCAAATTGCGGTCGTGGCGGCTGGGGTAGGTGCCCTGCTTGCAACCTCCAGCGTTGCGTTCACGGTGATCAAGTGGTTCGGCGTGCTGTACCTGATCTACCTGGCCGTGCGCCAATGGCGCGCGCCAGTCATGAATGTCGAAGGCGAGGCACAGCAGGCTGTACCGGATCGAATTTCATCCCTGGTCGTGCGCGGCTTCCTGATCAACGCCGCCAACCCCAAGGCGACCGTTTTCATGCTCGCGGTCCTGCCGCAGTTCATACAGCCCCACGCACCATTGATCCCGCAGTATGCGGTGATCATGGTCACGATGGTGTTCGTCGACCTGATCGTCATGGCGGGGTACACGGGGCTTGCATCGCGCGTCCTTCGCCTCATGCGCAGTGCCCGCCAACAGCGGGCAATGAACAGAACGTTCGCCGGTCTGTTCGGTGTCGCCGCGGCGTTACTGGCCAGCGTTCGCCGGGCAGGTGTCTGAAATGCGTGTCTGGATCGATGCTGATGCCTGCCCCCGATTGGCGAAGGACCAGGTCGTCAAGTTCGCACTCAAGCGCAAGTTCGACGTTGTCCTCGTCGCGGGGCAGGGGATCGCCAAACCGCCGTTTGCCTGCGTCAGCCTGATCGTGGTCCCGGCAGGGCCCGATGCGGCGGACGACCATCTGGTCGAGCACGCCGAGCCGGGCGATGTCGTGATCTGCAGCGATATTCCGTTGGCCGACCGGCTCGTGAAAAAGGGCGTTTGTGCGCTTGATCCGCGAGGCCAGGAGTTCACCGAGCGCAACATGGGCGATCGACTGGCGACGCGCAATCTCTTCACGGATCTGCGCGAGCAGGGCCAGGTCGGCGGTGGGCAGGCAAGCTATGGCGATCGTGACCGGCAGGCGTTTGCCAACGGACTGGACCGCATCCTGACCCGCCTGATGAGCTGAGCAGGGAACCCACGGGCGCGCTTTTATGGCCGCGCCCGTGGCAATTGAGGCGCTGCGATTCAGGCCAGCTCGAGTACGCGATCGACGAGTTTTTCGATGCCGCTGGCGGCTTCTGCGATACCCGTTGCAAGCATATAGGCAGGGGTGGTCACGAGCTTGCGTTGGGTATCCTCAACGATGTCAGCGACATCGCAGGGCGTGTGCACGGCACCCATCTGTTCGAGCGCACCCGCCGTGTCGGCATCGCGTCCAATCGTACAGGTCACGCCTTCACCGTAGATCCGGGCCGCCATGGCCGGCGATATGCACATCAGGCCGACAGGCTTACCCGTCTGGGCAAACGCCTGAGCCAGCTGGAGTACGTCGGGCTGGACCGTGCAGTCAGCGCCCTTCACCGCAAAATCGCACAGGTTCTTCGCCGCGCCGAACCCGCCCGGGATGATCAGCGCGTCGAAGGCATCGACCTCCGCTTCGCGAACGTCTTTCACTTCGCCACGCGCGATGCGGGCGGACTCGACCAGCACATTTCGCTTCTCCGGCATCTCTTCGCCGGTCAGGTGGTTGATCACGTGCATCTGCTCGACGTTGGGCGCAAAGCACTGCACGAGCGCGCCCTTTTGGTTCAAGCGCAGCAGTGTGAGGACGCTCTCATGGATTTCCGATCTATCGTAAACCCCGCAGCCTGCCAGAATGACGGCGATTCGTTTGCTCATGGCGATTGCTCCCTGTTGTCAGGTTGAATGGAACGAGGGCTATTCCTGCGAGTTCCGACGGCGGCGATAGAGCCAGATCAGAAGGCCCAACAGGACCAAAATGCCCAAGAGGTACAGCTGGTAGCGGTGGAAGTCACCGAGCACGACCTTCAATGCATAGCCAAGGTTGTAGGCGGCGATCGCCAACGCAGCCGCCCATATGATCGCACCGATGCTGTCCAGTACGAGGTAGCGGCGCCAGGAGTAGCCTGACAGGCCAATAACGATGGGCATCACCGTCCGCATGCCCCAGAAGAACCGGAAACACAGCACCCACAGGTCGGGGTGAAGCGCCAGGAGCGCCTGTGCCTTGTCTCCGAGTGCCCGCCAGCGAGGGCGGCGTGCAAGGAGGCGGCGGCCGTGACGGCGACCCAGGAAGTACCAGAGCTGGTCACTGGCGAAGGTACCGAGGAACGCACAGACGATGACCCACTCTATTTCGAGGAAGCCGCGCAGCGCGATCCAGGCGGCCAGCAGGATCGACATCTCGCCTTCGATGAAGGTACCCAGTATCACGGCCGGATAGCCGACCTGCTGGAGAATCTGTTCGAGCATGGACACAACCGCGTGAGAGAGGCGAGCAGTCTATTCGTTGGGCTCGGCAAGGAAAAGCCGAAACGCCCGGACGGCGGACCTAGAACGCTCTGTTGCGAGCGGTGTTGCGCGTTTTGGCGCACAGTGGATGTGACGCGTAGCCGCACTGCGCAGTCCATTGGTCATCAAATCGTCATAATCTTGCTTTAAACCTTTTCGTTACCGTGCCCGCGTAGCGGGCCTTGGGAGTCTGCCGTGAGTTTTACGCCTGCCAACCGTCTGTTCCCGGCCACCCGCCTGCGTCGCAACCGCCGCGACGATTTTTCGCGCCGGCTGGTGCGGGAAAGCGTGCTGACCGTCGACGACCTGATTCTTCCGGTTTTCATTCTTGATGGCGAAAACCGTCGTGAGCCCGTGGCGTCCATGCCGGGTGTCGAGCGGCTTTCCGTCGACCAACTGCTGATCGATGCCGAACGCTGGGTCGAGCTCGGGATTCCGGTCATCGACCTGTTCCCCTACATCCCGACCGAACGCAAATCGCTCGATGGTGCCGAGGCCTGGAACCCGGAAGGCCTGGTGCAGCGTGCGATTCGCGCCTTGCGCGAGCGCTTCCCTGAGCTGGGTGTCATGACGGATGTGGCGCTTGACCCGTATACCACCCATGGTCAGGACGGCATCATCGACGAGGACGGCTACGTCCAGAACGACATCACGATTGAAGCCCTGGTCAAGCAGTCGCTGTCTCATGCTGAAGCCGGCGCGCAGGTCATTTCGCCGTCGGACATGATGGACGGTCGTATCCAGCTGATTCGCGAAGCGCTGGAAGTCGCCGGCCATGTGAATACCCGCATCATGGCCTACTCGGCCAAATACGCGAGTGCCTATTACGGGCCGTTCCGCGATGCGATCGGCTCGTCGGGCAACCTGGGCAAAGGCAACAAGTTCACCTATCAGATGGACCCTGCCAATACCAACGAGGCCCTGCACGAAGTCGGAGCTGACCTTGCCGAAGGCGCCGACATGGTCATGGTCAAACCAGGCATGCCCTATCTGGATGTGCTATGGCGTGTGAAGGACACCTTCAAGGTGCCCACTTTCGTTTATCAGGTCAGCGGCGAGTACGCGATGCACATGGCGGCGATCCAGAATGGCTGGCTTGGAGAAGCCGTGATTCTCGAGTCGCTGACGGCCTTCAAACGCGCCGGCGCGGATGGCATTCTCACGTACTTCGCCGTACGTGCAGCCGAAATGATGAAAGAAGGGCGCTAGGGTCTGGTTTCGCTTCGTCTCGAAGGTATCAGGCCGATCCGCAGCGCGGCCGGGACAGGCCCGAACAATGCGTCGGGGCCCTCGGCCACGCTGCTCAATCAATGCGATCCGTGCTGCTGGCCCCGCCCGGCACGGCGCACCCGAAACGGAATGAGGCCCTGAGTGATGGGGAAGCCGATGAATACCGAAGAACTTAGCGATACCACGCTGGAACAGACGCTGGCTCAAGTCGAGACGCTGGTAGAAGTGCCTCCACCGGCCTGGCCCGAGGTTCCGCTCGTAAGCGCGGCAAGCGTCGACGACAGCAGCCTGTACATCCACCGAGAGCTGTCACAGCTGCAATTCAATATCCGCGTGCTCGAGCAGGCTCTGGATGAGTCTTACCCCCTGCTGGAGCGGCTCAAGTTTCTCCTGATCTTCTCGAGCAACCTCGATGAATTTTTCGAAATTCGCGTCGCAGGCTTGAAGAAGCAGATCAATTTCGCGCGTGAGCAGGCTGGGGCAGATGGCTTGCAACCCAGCCAGGCGCTCGTGCGCATCAGTGAGTTGGTCCATGAGCAGGTCGAGCGGCAATACCGCATCCTGAACGACGTGCTCCTGCCGGAGCTGGCCAAGCATCAGATCAGCTTCATCCGTCGCCGTTACTGGACACCCAAGCTCAAGCTATGGGTGCGCAAGTATTTCCGTGAAGAGATCGCACCGATCATCACGCCGATTGGCCTTGACCCTACGCACCCGTTCCCCCTGTTGGTGAACAAGAGCCTCAACTTCATCGTCGAGTTGGAAGGCATCGATGCATTTGGCCGCGACTCCGGCCTTGCGATCATCCCGGCGCCCCGCTTGCTGCCCCGGATCATCCGGGTGCCCGAAGAGATTGCCGGCGCGGGCGACAATTACGTGTTTCTGTCGTCGATGATCCATGCCCATGCGGATGATCTCTTCAACGGCATGAAAGTGAAGGGCTGCTATCAGTTCCGCCTGACCCGTAACGCGGATCTGTCGGTGGACACCGAAGACGTGGACGACCTGGCGCGTGCGCTGCGCGGTGAGCTGTTCTCGCGTCGTTACGGTGACGCCGTGCGCCTGGAAGTGGTCGACCAATGCCCGCAGCACCTGACGGACTACCTGCTCAAGCAGTTCGGCTTATCCGAGCCCGAACTCTATAAGGTCAGCGGCCCCGTCAACCTGACGCGCCTGTTCAGCATCACCGGTCTGGACAGCCATCCTGAGCTTCAGCATCCGCCGTTCACGCCGACCATTCCCAAGCTGCTCCAGAAGAAGGAAAACCTCTTCAACGTACTAGGCAAGATCGACGTGCTGCTGCTGCATCCCTACGAGTCGTTTACGCCGGTGATCGACCTGATGCGCCAGGCCGCAAAGGATCCGAACGTGCTGGCGATCAAGCAGACGCTCTATCGCTCGGGTGCGAACTCTGAAATCGTCGATGCGCTCGTCGAGGCAGCGCGCAGCGGCAAGGAGGTCACTGTCGTCATCGAATTGCGAGCGCGCTTCGATGAGGAATCGAACCTGCAATTGGCGAGTCGTCTTCAGGCGGCCGGTGCCGTGGTCATCTACGGGGTTGTGGGATTCAAGACACACGCCAAGATGATGCTTATCCTGCGCCGCGAGGGATCGGAGCTACGCCGTTATGCGCATCTGGGGACGGGCAACTATCACGCCGGTAACGCGAAGCTGTACACCGACTACAGCCTGCTGACCGCCGATGTTGCGCTCTGCGAGGACTTGCACAAACTGTTCAACCAGCTGATCGGCATGGGTAAGACACTGCGCATGAAGAAGCTCTTGCACGCGCCGTTCACGCTGAAGAAAAACCTGCTGGAGATGATCAACCGCGAGGCGGCTGCGGCAGCGGAGGGGCGTCCTGCAGCGATTATGGCCAAGGTCAATGGTCTGACCGATCCCAAGGTCATTCGCGCGCTCTACAAGGCCAGTCAGGCCGGTGTGAAGATCGACCTCGTCGTACGTGGCATGTGCTGCCTTCGTCCCGGTGTGCCCGGAGTGTCACATAACATCCACGTGCGTTCGATCATCGGACGATTCCTCGAGCACAGCCGGATCTACTACTTCCTCAACGGTGGTGACGAGAAGCTCTATCTTTCCAGCGCCGACTGGATGGAACGCAACCTCGACATGCGCGTCGAGACCTGCTTCCCGGTCGAAGGCAAGAAGTTGACCCAGCGTGTGAAGAAGGAACTCGAGCTGTATCTTGGCGACAACGTGCAGGCCTGGGTCCTCCAGCCGGACGGTAGCTATGAGCGGCAGACGCCGACAGGCAATCAGAACACCCGGAACTCTCAGATGGCGTTGCTTGAGCGCTTGAGCATGCCGGTTGTGAACGTCCGTTAGGGCAGGTGTGACGCCGGTGAATCCGGCGCGCTCCCTCGTGGCGTTGGGGGCGGGTCCAATAGCATTCGGGCCGCCTCTTGCGCATTCACCGCCTCAGGAGCGGCCGATCGCCTGTCGGGGCGTCATGCCGAAGCGCCGTCTGAAGGCAGTAGCGAAATTCGCAGCGCTGCTGTATCCCGCGATCCAGGCGGCCTGGCTGACGGTTGCACCCTCCTTCTCCAGCGCTTCACGGGCACGAAGCAGCCGCCTGCCGCGCTGATACTCGAACACGGTCGTGTCCTTGAGCTGACGGAACTGTCGCTGCAGGGTATTGACGTTGATGCCGGCGTCACGCGCCATCATATCCAGAGACCAGCCATCCGCCTCGCCGCTGTCCAGGCGCTCGAGCAGGCGGGTCATCCTCCTGTGCTCGTGAGGCCGCAGGCGACTTGTCTCTGGTGCGTGCGCCTTGCCCAGGCAGGCAAGTGCATCGACTGCAATGTCCAGCGCCCGGCTTTCCAGATACAGGCGCTGCAACAGCGGCTCATAAGGGGGAGGCGTGAGCAGTTGCGCGGCGGTTGCGATGACGCGCGCCGAAGGTTGCCAATGCTGCTTGCTCAGATGCCCTTGGTTGAATCGCAGGATTCGTTCGTGGTCATGCAGATCCAGGCCACCTGCTTCGAACCATTCCGGCCCCAGCGAAAGTGAAAGCTTGCGCACATGCGTGCCGCGCGTGGATCGACGCGTGAACAGCACCGGCTCGCGTACTGACAGGGCCAGCCCTTGGAATTCGGACTCTTTGGAGCGCGTTGCGCTGAAGCTCAGGCGCTCGTCGCCATAGCTGACCTGATTGCGTCCTTCCATGAACAACACGAATGCGAGGCGCGGTTCCATTCGGCTTTCGGTCGTGAAGTCGTGCAACTCGACGCAGTCCGAACAGTGAAGAACCAGGCCATTGCGAAGGCGTATCCATTCGAGTCGTCCATCGAACAGGGCCGCGCCATCCTGGCGGGCGCCGCTGACCGGCCGCGTACGGCCTCCGCTGCGTCGCATGAGTTCGTCGGCACTGACAGGCGAACATCCCCCACACATGACCCCTCCTGACACCGCGCGCTGGCGCAAAGCTTTTGCTTGATGGCGCAAACCTTTGGCGCGCCGTTGTGTGGAAGACTAGCGACCCTCAAAGCTTGTTGCAAATCATTATCAATAAGTAGGCGCGGTGTACCGGGAGGGATTCATGCAACGCACGGGGTTGGCGTATCTGCCATTGGCAGTGGCGGTGGCGATTGGCACAGGATGGATGGCGAACGCGAGCGCTCAGGATATCAGCCTGGAGCTCGAGGAAACCCAGGTTCTGGGCACTGCCGAAGAAGCGCTCAAGCAAGCGCCGGGGGTGTCGATCATCACGGCGGAAGACATTCGCAAGTCACCTCCGGCGAATGACCTTTCGGAGATCATCCGCAAGCAGCCGGGCGTTAACCTTACCGGCAACAGCGGCTCAGGTGCGCGCGGCAACAACCGGCAGATCGATATCCGCGGGATGGGGCCGGAAAACACTCTGATCCTGGTCGATGGCAAGCCTGTCACGTCGCGTAATGCCGTGCGATATGGCTGGCGAGGCGACCGTGATACGCGTGGCGACACGAACTGGGTTCCTGCCGACCAGGTCGAGCGCATCGAAGTGCTGCGTGGCCCAGCTGCCGCGCGGTATGGCAACGGCGCCGCCGGTGGTGTGATCAACATCATCACCAAGGGGCCTACAGCCGAGCATCACGGCAATGCCAGCGTGTACATGAACATGCCTCAGCACAGCGAGGAAGGTGCGAGCAAGCGCATCAATTTCGGTCTGAGCGGGCCGTTGGCTGACAACCTTTCGTACCGTGTGTACGGCAACCTCAACAAGACCGACATGGATGACGAAGACATCAACGAGGGGCATGTCATCGACCCCGCGTCCCGCGCGACCGCCGGGCGCGAGGGGGTGCGCAACAAGGACATCAATGGATTGCTGTCCTGGCGGCTCGACGACCAGCAGACGATCGACCTGGAAGCCGGCTTTAGCCGCCAGGGCAATATTTATGCGGGCGACAACATGAACAACAGCGGATCGGCGGCGCTGAGCGCTTTCCGAGCGCCGTGGATAGGACGATCCACAAACAAGACCTACCGCGAAACCTTCGCACTGACCCATCACGGCGACTGGGCATTCGGTACGACGCTGAGCTACCTGCAATACGAAAAGACGCGTAACCGCCGTCTGGAAGAGGGGTTGGCGGGTGGTCCGGAAGGCAACATCACGGCGACCAATGACTTCGGTACGATCGAACTGCAAAGCACGACCGCGCACAGCGAGGTCAATTTGCCGCTGTCCCTGGGCGTCGACCAGGTGCTGACCGTCGGCGCCGAATGGGTCGAACAGAAGATGGACGATCCATTCTCCAATACCCAGAGCACGTCCGAGGCGGGCGCTGTGCCTGGGATCAGTAGCACCGGCCGCGCGACTGATATCTCGGCGCGGATTGCATCGATCTTTGTCGAAGACAACCTCGAACTGCGTCCCGGGACGATTCTGACGCCCGGCCTGCGGGTGGATCACCACAGCATGGTCGGTACGAACTGGAGTCCTTCCCTCAATCTGTCCCAGGACCTCGGCTCGGATTTCACGCTCAAGGCAGGTATTGCCCGGGCCTACAAGGCGCCGAACCTCTATCAGCTCAACCCGAACTACTTGCTGTACAGCCGCGGCGCCGGTTGCTGGGGCGCGGGCGGATCCTGTTACCTTCAGGGAAACGACGGTCTGAATGCGGAGACGAGCGTCAACAAGGAGCTTGGCATCGAGTTCAATCGTGACGGCTGGGTCGCCGGGGTTACCTATTTCCGCAATGACTACAAGAACAAGATCGAGGCAGGGCGCAGCGTCGTAGGCAGTGCGGTGGGCGGGACGGCGAACCAATACGCCAACGCGGACGTATTCCAGTGGGCCAATGTGCCGAAGGCCATCGTCGAAGGGATCGAGGGCACCCTGAACGTGCCCGTTAGCGACACCCTTGGCTGGAACACCAACTTCACCTACATGCTTCGTTCCAAGAACAAGGAGACGGGCGAGCCGCTGTCGATCATTCCCGAATACACGGTCAATTCGACCCTTGACTGGCAAGCCACCGAGCCGCTTTCCCTACAGGCTTCGGTGGTGTGGTATGGCCGGCAGAAGCCGGGCAAGCTCGACTACCAGGGCAATGTGTTGACCGGCAATGCGCGTCGTGAAGTGTCGCCTTATGCGCTCGTTGGTCTGAGCGGCACGTACGAGATCACACGTAACCTCAGCGTATCCGCCGGCATAGACAACGTTTTCGACAAGCGACTGTTCCGGGAGGGCAATGCTCGCGAGGCGGGGGCCTATACCTACAACGAACCGGGCCGCACCTTCTTCACGAGCATCAGCACGTCCTTCTGAACCGCCACCCCAAGAGGGCGCCGCAACGTACGGCGCCTCTTTCATGACCTGAAAATCGTGGAGCCTGCGTGACTGATACGAACCTGATCCGATTTCATGCAACCGTTGCAACGCCGCGTGCGTCCCGCAACATGGTGCGGTTGTTCAAACACTTCGCGCACAAGGTCGAGGTGACCTACGACACCCACTCTGCCCATGGCGATTTTCCGTTCGGGCGATGCGACATAGAGGCGAGCGACGATGCCCTGCGTATCGATTGCAGCGTACCGGGTGAGCAGGCGCTCGCACGCATGCGCCATGTCATCGACGATCATCTGTTTCGTTTTTCGGGCGAAGAGGCGCTTGAGGTGTCCTGGCAGGAAGGTCCGCATCCCGCCATGTATGCGCAGGAGGCTGATCGCCCTTAACGATGTTACACATCACCGCGGGGCGCCGGCCGGGCGTCGTTCGAGGTAAACGGGTGGAAGCCCTTCGGGATTCCACCCTGCGGGTCCACGGTGACGCCGGGCGACCAGGTTGCGTGAATGAAAAAGGAGGCCGAAGCCTCCTTTTTCCTTACGGCATAGCGCTTAGAAAAGGACGCGGCTGCGGATAGTGCCTTTTACCTGCTGCAGCTTCTCGAGTGCGAGGTCCGAGTATTCGGCATCGACATCGATGACCACGTAACCCACTTTTTCATCGGTCTGCAGGAACTGACCGGAGATGTTGATACCGTTGTCGGCGAACACACGGTTGATCTCGCTCAGTACGCCCGGGATGTTTTCGTGGATGTGTAGCAGGCGGTGCTTGCCCGGGTGCGAAGGCAGGGCGACTTCCGGGAAGTTGACGGACGATACGGAGGTGCCGTTGTCACTGTATTTCACGAGCTTCTCGGCGACTTCCAGACCGATATTCGCCTGCGCTTCGGCAGTCGAACCACCGATATGAGGCGTCAGGATGACGCGATCCAGACCACGCAGCGGGCTTTCGAACTCTTCGTCGTTCGATTTCGGTTCGACGGGGAAGACGTCGATGGCCGCGCCGATCAGGTGCTCGTCCTTGATCGCATCAGCCAGCGCATCCAGCTCCACCACGGTGCCGCGCGAAGCGTTCAGGAGGATCGAACCCTTCTTCATCGAGCGGATTTCCTTCTCGCCGATCATCCATTGAGTGGATGGCAGCTCGGGCACGTGCAGTGTCACGATATCGCTCATGCCCAGCAGGTCGTAAAGCGACCCGACCTGGGTGGCATTGCCCAGCGGAAGCTTGGTGACCGTGTCATAGAAGTACACCTGCATGCCAAGGCTTTCGGCCAGGACGGACAGCTGCGTGCCAATCGAGCCATAGCCGATGATGCCCAGTTTCTTGCCGCGAATCTCAAAGGAGTTCGCCGCGCTCTTGATCCAGCCGCCGCGGTGGCACGCGGCGCTCTTTTCAGGGATGCCACGTAGCAGCAGGATAGCTTCGGCCAGGACCAGCTCGGCAACCGAGCGCGTGTTGGAATAGGGGGCGTTGAAGACCGCGATACCCCGCTCGCGCGCCGCGTTCAGATTGACCTGGTTGGTACCGATGCAGAAGCAGCCGACCGCCACGAGCTTCTTGGCGCAATCGAAAACCTCTTCGGTGAGCTGAGTGCGCGAGCGGATGCCGATGAAGTGGGCGTCCGCGATCTTCGACTTCAGTTCCTCACCCGACAAGGCCGTCTTCAGGTACTCGATGTTCGTGTAGCCGGCCGCTTTGAGCGTGTCCACGGCGTTCTGATGGACGCCTTCGAGAAGAAGGAACTTGATCTTGCTCTTGTCGAGGGAGGTCTTGCTCATCTGCGTGAAAACCTTGTCGGTAGGAAGGGAGAGAAACACGGCAGTTCATGCCGCCCGAAACGCCGTGCAGCGCACGTTTCACGGGGGGCTTATGCTAGCATGGCTTTCTTTTTCAATGCTCGGTTGCGACCTGAATGGTTCTCAGGGCGACCATGAATGATTCGAGAGAGAAGATGATCCAACAAGCACTGCTCGACGAGCTCGCGACCCTGGTCGAAGCTGGCAAGCTCCTCACGGACGCGTCCTCCCTGGAGACCTATGGCAAGGACTGGACGAAGCACTACCCGCCGGCGCCTTCAGCCATCGTCTTTCCCAAGACGGTAGAGCAGGTCCAGGCCATTGTCCGGTGGGCCAATACCCATAAGGTGGCGCTTGTACCTTCAGGCGGCCGTACCGGTCTGTCCGCAGCCGCCGTGGCGGCGAATGGCGAAGTCGTCGTCTCCTTCGACTATATGAACCAGATTCTGGAATTCAATGGCATCGACCGTACCGTGGTGTGCCAGCCTGGAGTCGTGACCGAGCAGTTGCAGAACTTCGCCGAAGGCAAGGGCCTCTACTACCCCGTTGATTTCGCCTCGGCTGGATCAAGCCAGATCGGTGGCAACATCGGCACCAATGCCGGTGGTATCAAGGTCATTCGCTATGGCATGACGCGCAATTGGGTGGCAGGCATGAAAGTGGTCACCGGCAAGGGCGATCTACTCGAGCTGAACAAGGACCTTCTCAAGAACGCCACAGGCTACGACCTGCGCCACCTGTTCATCGGCGCCGAGGGCACGCTGGGTTTCGTCGTCGAGGCCACGATGCGCCTTGAGCGCCAGCCGACCAACCTTACGGCGATGGTGCTGGGTACGCCGGATTTCGATTCGATCATGCCGGTGCTGCACGCGTTCCAGAACAAGATGGACATCACCGCGTTCGAGTTCTTCTCGGACAAGGGACTGGACAAGATTCTCGATCGCGGCGATATCCCCGCTCCGTTCGAAACACGCTGCCCGTTCTATGCACTGGTCGAATTCGAAGCCACGACCGAAGAACGTGCCGAGCAGGCGCTGGCAACGTTCGAGCATTGCGTTGAACAGGGCTGGGTGCTGGACGGCGTGATGAGCCAGAGCGAAACGCAGCTGCGCAACCTATGGCGCCTGCGTGAAGACCTCTCGGAGACGATCGCCCCGTTCACACCGTACAAGAACGATCTGTCCGTCACCGTTTCGAAAGTCCCGGCGTTCCTTGCGGACATCGACGCGATCGTGAATGCCAACTACCCGGATTTCGAAGTACTTTGGTACGGCCATATCGGTGACGGCAATCTGCACCTCAACATCCTCAAGCCGGAGAACCTGTCCAAGGACGAATTCTTCGCCAAGTGTGCGAACGTCAACAAGTGGGTATTCGAGACCGTCGAGAAGTACAACGGATCGATCTCGGCCGAGCATGGCGTGGGCATGACCAAGCGGGACTACCTGACGTACAGTCGGTCCGAAGCCGAAATCGCCTACATGAAGGCTATCAAGGCGGCGTTCGATCCAAATGGCATCATGAACCCGGGCAAGGTGTTCATCTGACCAGAGAGACAGGGAGCGATCGCTCCCTGTCTTGTGTCAGGCTCGTGTTCGAAATCCGTACAACACCAACGAAGGAGTCGCCATGAGTTACCAGCATCAGTATGCGGACGGCACCCGCATTCACTACCCCCTGGGCAAAGTCGTCTGCATCGGCCGTAACTACGCCGAGCACGCCAAGGAGCTCAACAACGCGGTACCGACCGAACCATTGCTGTTCATCAAGCCAGGCAGCTGCACGGTCCCGCTGGAAGGCGGTTTCAGCATCCCTCAGGATCGCGGTGCGGTCCACTATGAAGCGGAGATCGCGGTTCTGATCGGCAAGCCCCTGTCGCGCAAACCGTCCGAGGAGGAAGTGCGCGATGCCATTTCCGGCTTCGCGCCCGCGCTCGACCTGACGCTGCGTGATGTACAAAGCAAGCTGAAAGAGAAGGGCTATCCGTGGGAACCCGCGAAGTCATTCGATGGTGCGTGCGTGTTGGGCCCATTCGTGCCGGGTGACAGCTACGAAGACCTGACTGACATCGGCATCCGCCTGACCATCAACGGTGAGGTCCGCCAGGATGGCAATAGCCGCGACATGATCAATCCGATTCTGCCGTTGATCCAGCACATCAGCGGCCACTTCTCCTTGCAGGCCGGAGACGTGATCCTGACCGGAACGCCCGTTGGTGTCGGTCCGTTGAATGTTGGCGACAAGCTCGTTCTTCAATTGGCGAATCAACAGGCCTACGAAAGCCAGGTCCTTTGATACCTCCCCGCTGCGTATCTGCGCAGCGGTAAGTCAGCGTCGCAGCGTCACTCGGCGTTGCAGCGCTGCCGTCAGGCAACATGCGTGCAGTTCAATAATGCGGTCGCTACCGGGCGTCATGACTGTAACGGCTGCCTGTATACAATTCCCGTTTAAGCTTTCCTTCAGGTTGGCATGCTCCAATGCGAACCACTGCTCCCTTTGGTAGTAATTCATGCACATCCGCGTTACCCGACGTCGTCTTCTGATTGTATTCGTCGTCATGTTGGCCGCCGCGTGCGCAGCGGTCGGGCAGAGCTTCCGGCTATTCGAGCGGGCCTGGTTCTCGGTAACGGAGGATCGAAACGCAACGCAATGGCGGGAACGCTCGCTCTGGCTGCCCGACTACGAGGTCACCATCGAAGCGCGTCCCGTCGAAGGTGTCGGCAAGAACCTGTCGGCGCTCACGTACGATCCTGATCGCAACAGCCTGTTCAGTGTGACGAATGCCGGTCCGGCGAGCCTCGTTGAAATGACGCTGGACGGCGAATTGCTTCGAACGATCGAGCTGCTTGGATTCCAGGATCCCGAGGGCATCGAATATGTCGCCGCTGGGCATTACGTGATCACGGACGAGCGCTCCCAGACGCTCGTCGACGTGCAGATCGATGATGACACCACCCTTGTCGACGCCAGCGACCGGCCAACGATGTCGATCGGCATTGGTACGAATGGCAACAAGGGCTTCGAGGGGGTGGCGTATGACAGAACAGCCAGGCGCCTGCTCGTCGCCAAGGAGCGTGATCCCGTCCGGATATACGAGGTAACCGGTTTTCCCGATCTAAACGACGCGGACACGCCTGCCACGATCGGCGTAAGCCAGGATATCGATCGGGATGAAGGGCTTTTCGTCCGCGATCTCTCAAGCCTGGATTACGACGAGCGAACGGGGCACTTGCTCGTGCTTTCTGATGAGTCACGGCTGCTGCTGGAGCTTGAATCCAATGGCAACCCGATCAGTTCGCTGTCGCTACGGGCCGGTCAGAACGGGCTGGAGGCATCAATACCGCAAGCAGAAGGTGTCGCTACCGATGGCAAGGGTGGCCTGTACCTTATCAGCGAACCCAACCTGTTTTATCGCTTCGAAAAGCGCACGCCACGATAGGCCTTCGACACGAAAAGGGCGCCTCTGACGCCCTTTCATCTGTCGGCAGGAAGCGCTCAAGTGCGCGTCAGTGTCTCCACACCATTGGCGGTGCCCAATAGAAGTACGTCCGCAGGACGCGCGGCGAACAAGCCATTGGTCACAACACCGACGATGGCATTGATATCAGCCTCAAGCTTCACCGGATCGGCGATGCTCATGTTATGCACGTCCAGGATGATGTTGCCGTTATCGGTAGTCACGCCTTCACGGTAAACCGGGTCACCGCCAAGTTTCACCAACGCACGGGCGACGTGACTCCGGGCCATTGGAATGACCTCCACGGGTAGCGGAAAGGCACCGAGCACCGGGACGCGTTTGCTGCCGTCTGCAATGCAAACGAAGGTGCGCGCGACGGCTGCCACGATTTTCTCGCGGGTCAGCGCGGCGCCGCCGCCCTTGATCAGGTGCAAGTGTTCGTCTGCCTCGTCGGCGCCGTCTACGTAGAATTCGAGTTCACTGGTGCTGTTGAGGTCGTAGACCGGGATGCCGTGTTGCTTCAGGCGCGCGGCGGTCGCTTCGGAGCTCGCAACGGCGCCGTCGAACTCGGTCTTGTGCTGAGCAAGCGCGTCGATGAAGAAATTCGCGGTCGACCCTGTGCCCACGCCGATGATGCTGCGGCTGTCGAGTTTGGGAAGGACGTAGTCGATGGCTGCCTGAGCCACCGCCTGCTTGAGCTGATCCTGAGTCATGGTCAGATCCGTGGGAGAGAAAACGCCGGATTATAGTGCGTCGTGTCGAGGAAGGTCTTGGTCGAAAGGTCGTTCCAGAGCGGCGAATGACGAACTGTCGCGCCATGGTCGTCGTACAAGTTGCCTTTAGGGTAAGATGCGGGCTTCGCCCCTATCACAGATTCGACTCATGGAAACTCAGGTCCCGCAATCGCAAGCGCGCCCGCGTAAGAAACACCGTAGCCTCGCACAGGAGCTGGTGGCGGAGCTGTCGCAGCGTATCCGCGATGGTCAGATCAAACGGGGCGAAAAGCTGCCCACTGAATCCGCCATCATGGAAGAACAGGGCGTCAGTCGGACGGTCGTGCGCGAGGCGATTTCGCGGCTGCAGGCGGCGGGGCTCGTCGAGACGCGCCACGGAATCGGCACCTTCGTGCTGGATATTCCGAGCCCGAGCGGCTTTCGCATCGATCCGGCCACCATCGTCACGCTGCGCGATGTCATGGCGGTGCTCGAGTTTCGTATCAGCGTCGAGATCGAATCGGCAGGGCTGGCCGCGCAGCGTCATACCACCGAACAGCTGCAGGCCATTCGCGATGCACTCGATGTGATGAATGAGGGTGCAGCGCACGCCAGTGATGCGGTATCGGCAGACTTCCAGTTCCACCTCCACATTGCCAAGGCCACTGGCAATCGGTATTTCACCGACATTCTCATGCACTTGGGCACAAGTATCATTCCGCGCACGCGCCTGAATTCGGCCCATATCGCTCATGCGGACCAGCAGCAGTACATGCTGCGGCTATCGCGCGAGCATGAGCAGATCTTCGAGGCCATCGCACGGCGTGACGCTGATGCCGCCCGGGCAGCCATGCGCCTGCACCTGACCAACAGCCGTGAGCGTCTTCGTCAGGCTCATGAGTCGGCAGAGGGTGAAAAAAAGGGCGCCTAAGCGCCCTTTTTCATGCCGCGACGCCTATCAATGGATCCTCATGCCTTACGCAACGTGAGAATGACGATGCCGGTCAGCACTACCGCGCCGCCAGCCAGTTGCATGCCATTGAGTACCTGACCGAGCAGCAGCCAGCCCAGCAGCAGCGAAACGATCGGCTCGACATTCATTACAGGCGCGTTCTGCGCCATGTTCAAGCGCGGGACCGTTACGAAGAGCAGCGTGAACGCGACGCCGTACAAGGTCACCAGGGCTGCCAGCGCGATCCATCCCGTGCTCGTGGATGGCGTGGACATGCCGCCTGGCACCAGGTCGGCGCTGCCGGCCAGCGACATGCTGCTGAACACGATGATTAGCGTCAGCATGCTGCGGACCGAGCCCCGAAGGGTCGATAGCTTCTTGTCGGTAATCCACAACGCAACGGCGAATACCAGTGCGGCTGCGAACGCGGCGAAGATGCCCAGGGTCCACTCCGGGCCCATCGGCTCCGTACCCGACAGGCGTGTCGGGATGTCCAGTGCGAGCACCAGCCCCATCAGGATGATGCTCATCACCAAAACGGCATTGCGGGTAGGCGCGGACCCGCCCAGGGCCCAGGTCAGCAGCGCCAGCATAATGGGGAAGGTGTTGTTGATCAGCAGGGCGAGTGCGACCGGGATGCGCGCAACGGCGGTGTACAGACACAGGCTTTGGGTTGCGATAAGCAAACCCAGCACCAATTGCCAGCGCCACGCGCCTGGCGGGAGGTCCAGTGGCTGACGTTGCCAGAGGACCAATCCGATCAACACGACCATCGCTACGCCCGATCGGCACAGGATGGCCAGGAGGAGACCGGTGTCGTTGTCGAACGCAATGCGCGCGGCCACGTGATTGCCAGCAAAGCTGCTGGCGAGCAATGCGAGGAGTGCAACGGCGATATAGCGGGGGAACAAGGCAGGAGAAGACATCGGGGGCTGACTTTCCTTGTGCTATGGCAGACACGCTGCCGTATTTTTCTCGTGAAAAGAAAAGGGCGGGGGCGCTTGCGCGCCGCCCGCCCCGGATAGTGCGATCAAAGTACGACGCTAGGCAGCCACAGCGAGATTGCCGGGATGTAGGTCACTGCCATCAGCACGATGAACAGCGCTACGTAGAACGGCAGCAGCGCCTTGACCGTCTGCTCGATGGTCACTTTACCTACCGCCGCACCCACGAACAGCACCGCGCCTACTGGCGGCGTGATCAGGCCGATACCCAGGTTGACCAGCATGATCATGCCGAAATGCACCGGGTCGACTCCGATGGAGGTGACGACTGGCAGCAGGATCGGCGTGAGGATGAGGATCAGCGGCGCCATGTCCATCAACGTGCCCAGTACCAGCAGCATGATGTTGATGTACATGAGGATCACGTAGCGGTTGTCTGACAGGGTCAGGAACATCGTCGTGATCTTCGACGGGATCTGCATCAACGTCATGATGTAGCCGAAGCTCGCAGCGAAGGCGATGAGGATCATCACGATCGACAGCGTCCGCACCGTCCTGTGCATCAGGATAGGCAATTGGCTCCACTTGTAGTCGCGGTAGACAAACATCGTCACCAGGAATGACCACACCACGGCGATGGCGGCCGATTCGGTTGCCGTGAATACACCCGAGATGATGCCGCCCAGGATGATGACCATCGTCATCATGCCCCACAGCGCGTCGACGCAGATCTTCAGGGCCTGCTTGAGTGGAATGACCTCGCCCTTCGGATAATTGCGACGCTTGGCGAAGATCAGGCACATCGTCATGAGCACGGCGCTCATCAGGAGCCCTGGGCCGATACCTGCCATGAACAGCGCAGCGATCGATACGGTGCCACCGGCAGCTAGCGAGTAGATCACCGAGTTGTGGCTGGGCGGGGTCAGCAGTGCCTGGACCGAACCCGACACCGTAACGGCCGTAGAGAAGTCACGCGGGTAGCCCTTGCGCTCCATTTCAGGGATTAGCACCGAGCCGACAGAGGCGGTATCCGCCAGCGACGAACCGGAAATCGCACCGAAAAAGGTGGACGCCGTGATGTTCACCAGGGAAAGGCCGCCTCGGACGAAGCCGATCAGAACGCCGGCGAAGGCGACGAGCCGCCGAGCCATGCCACCTTCCGCCATGATCGCGCCGGCTAGCACGAAGAAGGGAATGGCCAGAAGCGAAAACTTGTTCACGCCACCGGCGATCTGAATCATCACGGCATGGTAGGGAATGTCGATCCACCAGGCGCCGGCGAGCGTGGCCAGGCCCAGCGAGTACGCTACAGGGACCCGTAGCGCGATAAGAATGATGAAGCTGCCCAACAGAATGGCGGCATCCATTACACGGCCTCCTTGCTGTCGTCGCCTTCGTAATCGACTACGCGACGTTTGCTTTGATCACCGTAGAACAGCTGCTCGAGTACGAAGAGCAGAGTGATGGCGCCACCCAGCGGAATGGGGGCGTAGGAAATGCCGACGCGGATAAACGTTATGCTGTCCAGGTATTGGTACCAGGTGGCTGCGCAAAGCTTGTAGCCCCAGACGGTCATGAAGAGCGCAATGGCGCCCATGGCAATTCGGACAAAAACGGTGATGACGGGTTGAAAGGACTGCGGCAAGCGGTCGGTCAACATGGCGACCGCCATATGGGCATTGGCTCGGAATCCGGCAGCTGCACCTACGAACGTGAAAAGAACCATCAGAAGAATCGCAATTGGCTCGGGCCAGCTCAGGCCAGCGTTTAGCACGTAGCGGTAAAAGATACCCACCGGGATGATCAGGGCCATGGTTGCAATGGCAAGCCCCGCGACCCAGATGCAGGCCATGTAGACCCCATCATTGAAGCGCAGTACGACGTTTTTCATGACTTCACCATGGATGCGGCGGCAGGACGCCGCCGCATCGATTTTAGAGTGTTACTTGACGGCTTCGATGCGCTTGATCAGATCGGCATAAGGTGCGCCGTACTTCTCACGAACCGGAGCGGTGGCGTCGTAGAAGGGCTTGGTGTCGATCTCGATGTACTCAACGCCAGCGGCCTTGAGTTTCTCATCGCTCGCCTTTTCCTTCTCGGCCCACAGCTTGCGCTCTTCCATCTGTGCTTCGCGGGCAAACTTCTTCACCAGCTGCTGCTGCTCGGGCGTCAACTTCTCCCAAGTGGTCTTGGACATCATCAGCGGCTCGGGAAGGATCAGGTGGTGCGTCTGGGTGTAGTACTTCGCGACCTGGTAGTGGTTGTGCTCAAGCAGCGTCGGGGAGTTGTTCTCCGCACCATCGATCACACCGGTCTGCAGGGCGCTGAAGATTTCACCGGTACTCATGGCGATGCCATTTGCACCCATCGCATTGAGGGTGTCGATGAACAGCGGGTTGCCGATTACGCGGATCTTCATGCCCTTGAGGTCTTCGATCTTGCGTACGGGCTTCTTGGTATAGATCGAACGGCTGCCCGCTTCCATCCAGGCCAGGCCAACCATGTTGAATTGCGAATTGGTGATCTTGTCCAGGATCTCCTGGCCGATCTCGCCATCGATGACCTTGCGCATGTGTTCTACGTCACGGAACACGAATGGCATGTTGAAGACGTTGGTGTCAGGAACGACCGGACCCACCGAGCCAAGGCTGACACGGGTGAGCTGGACGGCACCAATTTGAGTTTGTTCGACCACTTCCTTCTCTGAACCCAGGACGCCGCCTGCGAACATGCGATAGGTGATTTCCCCGTTCGTGGCTTCTTGCAGCTTCTTCGCCATGTTTTCCATGGCGACAACAGTGGGGTAACCGGCCGGGTGAATTTCCGCGACCTTCAGGGTCGTTGCAGCGTGGACCGATGCAGCGAGGCTGAATGCCAGCGGTAGGGCGGCCAACAGGGTGCGTTTGAGAAACATAAGGAACTCTCCAGTGTTGTTGTTGTGTGTTTCCATGTCGCGATTTTTGAGCGCTAGGCGTTGAAGAACGGCTCCTCCAAACCACGCACTCCAGGCTTCAGTGCAAATACGCCACCCGCCAGGGGCTGATCGGAAAGATCGCCACCCGGGCGTATCGAAGTAACAAAAAGCGTATCCAAACCCGCGCCGCCAAAGGCGCACATGGCGGGTTTCTTAACAGGGACTTCAAGGGAGCGATCGAGGCGGCCTTCCGGTGTGAAGCGGTGTACCAGCCCGGCATCGTTGCCGCAGATCCAGTAACAGCCGTCTTCGTCGATGGCGGCGCCGTCGGGGCGGCCAGGGTGCGCATTCATGTCCACGAATACCCGGCGGTTGTGGGGCGTGCCCGTGTCCGTGTCGTAGTCGAATGCCCAGATCATCTGCACACTGGGATGTGAGTCGGACAGGTACATCGTCTTGCCATCCGGGCTGAAGGCCAGGCCGTTCGGCACAATGAAATCCTCAAGCTGCGATGCAAGCGTCCTTTCACCGTGCGCGTGGCGGTAGAGCGTTCCGACCCGGTGTCCCGCGCCCATGTCGGTATGCATCGTCCCCGCCCAGAAGCGGCCCTGGCGGTCGCATCGACCATCATTGAAACGCATGTCGGTCTGCGCGTGCTCAACCCCGGCCAGGCGTGTCTGTGCCAGCGTCCCGTCGGCTTTTGGGGCGATATGGAACAGGCCGGACTGCATGCCCGCAATCCAGCCGCCGTTTGCATGGCGGGCGATGCACGCGAGCATTTCGTCGGCCTGCCAGAAATCGTGTACATCCTGCTTCCAGCGATGAAGCCGGCCCGCAGGAATATCGACCCAGTAAAGCGCGCCTTCGCGGGCGTCCCACACCGGGCTTTCACCCGTGGCGTTGCGCGCATCGAGGATGAGTTCGGCTTGCATGCATGCGTTCCTGTTCGTGTTGTTATGGATCGCGGCCGGTTTTTATCAGCTTTCGAAAGGACCTTCAGCGGTAAAGGCACCGCCTTGATAGATTGCGTTGGGATCGTCTGGAGCCAGCGGTGGCTGGGCTTCGACCTTGTCCTTGAAGGGGCGTGAGCTGTCCTGGGGCTTGAAGCCAAGGTGTGCCGCTAGGTGGTTGTCCCACCATACGCCGTCGTTGTCGGACATGCCGTAGACGATCGTGTGGCCAACACCCGACGCCGTCAGGGAGCAGCGTAGCAATTCGGTCAGGTCGCGGTAGCTCAGGAATGTACGCATCATCCGGCGATTCTTTGGCTCGGGGAACGACGAGCCGATGCGGATGCTGACGGTTTCGATGCCGTAGCGATCGAAGTAGAAACTGGCGAGGTCTTCACCGTAGGACTTCGACAGGCCGTAGTAGCCGTCGGGACGACGAGGCGAGTTCGCATCGATCGTTTCAGTCTGCTTGTAGAAGCCGATGACATGGTTGGAGCTGGCGAAGATGACGCGCTTGACGCCGTGGCGCCGCGCTGCCTCATAGATATGGAAGGTTCCGCAGATGTTCGGCCCGAGGATCTCTTCGAAAGGACGTTCGACTGAGACACCGCCGAAGTGCAGGATGGCATCAACGCCTTCGACAAGCGCATCGACCGCAGCCTTGTCGGCCAGGTCACATGTGACCACTTCTTCGTGCGGCCCTTCGGCTGGTGCCATGCCGGCGATGTCGGAGAGGCGAAGGACGCGTGTGTAAGGACGAAGGGCTTCTCGAAGCACCTTGCCCAGCCCACCGGCCGCGCCAGTGAGCAGGAGTCGCTCGAACACGACGCTGTTCTCGCTATTAGCCATGAACATTCCTCGATTGTTTTGCTTGTTATATGTCGTCGTATGACGTGGTGGAATAGTGTCTGCGGAGGGGATACCATGTCAATAAGCCAGTCCTGCGGTATCAGCCGCTCCGGCTGAATGGTTGCTGGCGTCGCGCTGGATGCCGCAGGGTCTCTGCTTTCAGGTGAAGCGTACGACTTTAGTCGAATGCGAAAGCAGAAAGCCGCGCTGCACAAAAAAACGGTTTGCCATGTAGTTGTACGATGACGTATAACTGCGCCGTCGTTCATTCACTTGTATAAGGTCTTCTCACAATGAGCCCACAAGAACTGAAGTCCATCCTGTCCTCTGGCCTGCTGTCTTTCCCGGTCACCGACTTCCACGCGAACGGTGATTTCAACGCCGAAGGCTACAAGCGTCGCCTGAATTGGCTGGCGCCGTACGGCGCAAGCGCGCTGTTCGCCGCGGGTGGCACAGGCGAATACTTCTCGCTGGAAGAAAAAGAATTCTCCGAGATCATCCGCGTTGCGGTTGATACGTGCCGTGGTCAGGTTCCGATCCTGGCCGGTGCAGGCGGTCCTACCCGTACAGCGATTGCCTTCGCTCAGGAAGCCGAGCGCCAGGGCGCAGCCGGCATCCTGCTGCTGCCTCACTACCTGACCGAAACCTGCCAGGAAGGTCTGGTCGCGCACATCGAGGCCGTCTGTAAGTCGGTCAAGTTCGGCGTGGTCGTCTACAACCGTAACGTCTGCCGCCTGACGCCCGAGAGCCTGGAAATCTTGGCCGAGCGTTGCCCGAACCTGATCGGCTTCAAAGACGGCGTTGGCGAGATCGAGCCAATGGTTGCCATCCGCCGCCGCCTTGGCGAGCGCCTGACCTATCTGGGCGGCCTGCCAACCGCTGAAGTTTACGCAGCGGCCTACAAGGCCATGGGCGTACCGGTCTATTCGTCTGCTGTATTCAACTTCATTCCGAAGACCGCGATCGACTTCTACAACGCGATCGCGGCCGAAGATCACGAAACCGTAGGCCGTCTGATCGACGATTTCTTCCTGCCTTACCTGGACATCCGTAACCGCCGTGGCGGCTATGCGGTCAGCATCGTCAAGGCAGGCGCCAAACTGGCCGGCTATGATGCAGGCCCGGTGCGTGCCCCGCTGGTCGACCTGACGGGCGAAGAAGTGGAAATGCTGCATGACCTGATGAAGAAGCTCGGCCCACAGTAAGCCGAAACCAAACGTCCCGCCTCCTGGCGGGACGTTTGCTTCTGCCATGGTACCGCCGCTTGTCGGGCCAGGCCGGATGTGATGTCCGGCGTGCCTGCGAGCAACGTGATCAGAGCCCATCGCTCGACCCCCACCGACGAGAAGTTCGAGATCGCGTGGCGCAACGAAGCCGGCCTCGGCCAGAGGTCGGTGATCGTTCATTACAGGGAAGGCATTCTCTTGAAGATCACACAGATCGATATTCTACGCGCCGCCGTACCCTTTACGGCTGGGCAGCGTGCACTTGCCGATGTGGCGGGTGAAGACACCTTCAACGCCGCTTCGCCCAACATCACCCGCATGGAGACCCTGATGGTCCGTGTGCATACCGATCAAGGCCTGATCGGTTGGGGCGAGGCATTCGGCCACGGGCTCAACCCCGTCACCTTCACTGCACTCAAGACGCTCGTAGGGCCCTTTTTCCTGGGTGCGCGTGTCGAAGACCATGCGGCCACACTCGAAAAGGCGCTTCGCGCATTCCATGGTTTCGGTCGAACGGGCGCAGTGCACTATGCCCTTTCAGCCATCGATATCGCGCTTTGGGATCTGGCGGCGCAGGCCGCGGGCAAACCTCTATGCGCGCACTTGGGTAGCGAGCCTCGGGAGCTTGAGCTTTATGCAAGCCTTGTGAGCTACGGCAATGACCCCGCCGAAGTGGCTCGCCAGGTCCAGCGTGTTCATGGCCTTGGCTTCAAACGATTGAAACTGCACGAGACCGAATCGCGCGCCATTGCCGCTGCGCGTGAAGCGCTGCCAGCCCAGGCCCAGCTGATGGTTGACACCAATTGCCCATGGCGCGCCAGTGAAGCCGTCGAGGTAGCGACCGGGCTTAAGGGCTTGAATCTCACCTGGTTGGAAGAGCCTGTATGGCCGCCGGATGATCTGGAAGGTCTTGCGCGTGTACGCAAGGTCGGCGTGCCGATCGCAGCGGGCGAAAACGCATCCGGGATCGAAGGCTTCCGCACCTTGCTGGCGAGCGGCTGCGTCGATGTCGCACAGCCCAGCGTTGCAAAGATCGGCGGTGTCACCGGCATGCTTCAGGCGTTCGAGATCGCACGTGAGTACGGCGTCAAGGTCGTGCCGCATTGTTTTTATTATGGTCCGGGCCTATTGGCCGCGGCGCATCTGGCGGCCACGCTACCCGATGACATCGCGCTGGAGGTTCCCATGATCGAATTTGAGCGTCCGCTCCATGACTGGCTGGCGTTCACACCTCGCAAGACACTGCCAGCACGCGCCGGCCTTGGCTTTGCACCCGATCTTGCGCTTCTGGAGGAGTCACTGATCGAGAGCGTTACGCTTACCTGATACGCACCACGCACCTATACAAGACAAACAATAACGAGGACACACCATGACTGCATTCAAATGGATTTCGGCTGCAAGCCTGGCAGCGGTCTGCCTGATGGCAGGTACCGCTCATGCCGCAAAGACCATCAAGGTCGGCAACTTTTTCCCTGACAGCCACCCCGTCAACGTCGCACTCAACGAAAGCTTCAAGAAGGAAGTCGAGAGTCGCTCCAACGGCGATCTCAAGGTCCGCGTCTTCTCGAATGGCGTACTGGGCGGTGACGAAAAGCTGTATAACTCGGTGCGCGGCGGCACCGTGGAAATGGCCATCATCGGCAATATCATGGAGAACGAAGTCGACTACGTCGGCATCATTCAGTTGCCCTTCCTCTTCAGCAACTACGCGCACGCCAGATCGGTATTCGACAGCCCCATCGGCGAGAAGCTGGTGGCCGACATGCGCGAAAAGACCGGTACTCACTTCCTGGCTTACGGCGTGCAGGGTTTTCGCGTAATCGCGGCGAATCGCCCGATCACGTCCATGGCTGACTTCAAGGGCCTGCGCCTGCGCTTTCCTGGCATCCAGAACATGATCGCGATTGGTCAGTCGCTGGGCGCCAATGTTACCCCGCTACCGATCCCGGAAGTGTTCAGCGCGCTTGAGCAAAAGGTGGTCGATGGCGTCGAGAACCCCTACCCGAACATCGTTGCCTCCAAGTGGTACGAGGTGGTGAACAACGTGCTTGAAAGCAATCACGTGTTCACGCCGAACCTGTACACCATGAGCGGCAAGTTCTGGGATTCGCTGACCGATCAGGAAAAGGAAATCGTCACCACGGCGGCGCGCAATGCAGCCGAGATGGAATGGAAGCTGCTGGTTGAGTCCGAGCAAAAGGACAAGAAGACCCTCACCGACGCTGGCGTGAAAATCGTCGTGCCCGATGACGCGTTCCGCCAGCAGATGGTCGATGCCGTGAAGGGTTCCTACGAGAACTTCTACAAGGGCCATCCGGGTGCCGAGCAGATCGTCGAGCAAATCCGTTCGATGAACTGATCTCCTCATGCGAATCGAGCCCGGCGCCCTGCCGGGCTCTTTCATGACTCAAGAGGAAGCCGCCGTGAGTGATAACAACGCGACACCCCTGCAAAAGGGCATGGCCCTTTGCATGGCGCTGTGCCTGGCTGGCATGGCCATTTTGGTTTTTGGCAACGTCGTACTGCGCTACATCTTCAACTCCGGGATCACCTGGTCCGAGGAGATGGCGCGTTACCTGTTCGTGTTCATGATTTTCTTTGGGGCAACGCTTGCGCTGATCCAGCGTCAGCATTTGTCCGTCGATGTGCTCGTCACCCGCCTGCCGCTCCCATTGCAACGCACATGCGCCGTGGTCTGCAGTGCGTTGATGCTGTATGCGATCTACCTGATGGTGGATGGTGCCTGGCAACTGGGCTGGATCAACCAGAACAGCCGTGGGCCGGCTACGGGCTTTCCCGTCTGGAGCCTTTACGCCGGTTGCCTGGCCATGGGTCTCGCCATGGGTGTCACGGTGGTCTATGACCTGATCCGCACCCTGCGAAAGCCTCGCGAATCCTGATCGCACGCCCCAACCGCAAGGAATAGAACAATGGAACTTGCACTCTTTATTGGCGTACTGCTGGGTTGCGTTGCCATCGGCATGCCTATCGCGTTTGCGCTGCTGCTTACCGGTATCGCATTGATGTACCAGCTCGACATGGTCGATGCGCAATTGGTGACCGAGAACCTGGTGAGCGGCGCCAACAACTTTCCGCTCATGGCCATCCCGTTTTTCATTCTCGCTGGCGAGTTGATGAACGCAGGTGGCATCACCCGCCGCATCATCGATCTTGGCCTTGCAGTGGTAGGGCACAAGCGCGGTGGCATGGGATATGTGGCGATTGTGTCGGCAATCCTGTTCGCCTCGTTGTCGGGTTCGGCGGTGGCCGACACGGTCGCGCTTGGTCTTGTGATGATTCCGCTGATGGTCAAGGCCGGTTATGACCTGAACCGCTCAAGTGGCCTGATCGCCACCGGCGGTATCATCGCGCCCATCCTGCCGCCGAGTATTCCGCTGATTCTGTTCGGCGTGACGTCCGGGGTTTCGATCTCCAAATTGTTCATTGCAGGTATCGCACCCGGCTTGATGATGGGTGTGATGCTGGCTATCACCTGGTGGCTGCTGACGCGCAAGGACAAGGTCGATTTGTTGCCCAAGTGCGATCGCAGCGAAGTCATCAAGGCTGCTCGGCAGTCGGTTTGGGCGCTGTTCTTGCCCGTCATCATCGTGGTGGGCTTGCGGTTCGGCATATTCACGCCCACCGAGGCGGGTGTCGTGGCGGCGTTCTATGCGCTGTTCGTCAGTACTGTTATCTACCGCGAGCTGAGCCTGGCCGCACTGTATGAGGTGCTGGTGTCGTCAGCCAAGATGACCGGCGTGATCATGTTCCTCGTCGCTGCATCGGCAGTTACCGCGTGGATGATCACCATGGCCGATGTCGCGGGCGCTGTGACGGATCTGCTCGACGGGCTGACCTCCAACCCCACGCTCCTGCTGATCGCCATCACACTGCTTGTGCTGATGATCGGCATGGTGATGGACCTTGCACCGGTCGTTCTGATTCTTACGCCCATCCTGATGCCGGTGGTGCTGAAGGCCGGAATCGACCCGGTGTATTTTGGCGTATTGTTCGTGCTGAACCTGAGTATCGGCCTGCTGACGCCACCTGTGGGCACAGTGCTTGCGGCCATCAGCAGCGTAGGGCGCACAAGCATGTTCGCGGTGTTTCGCGGGATGTGGCCGTTCTTCCTGGTGCAACTGCTGCTGTTGTTCCTGTTGATTCTGTTCCCGCAAATGGTGCTCGTGCCGTTGGGATGGCTGCACTGAGGGCGGCTGGGTCGGTAAGATGAGGTTCTCTTACCGACCCAACGGCCACCATGGCAAAGAAATCCGCCAAATTCAGCTTGCCCGCAGAGCGTGCCATGACGGGCAGCCCGACGCTCATCGATGTTGCGAAGGTCGCTGGCGTTTCGCCAATTACCGTTTCGCGGGCGCTGCATCGCCCCGAAATCGTCAGCGAGGCGGCGCGCGCCAAGGTGCTCGATGCGGTACGCATCACCGGTTACGTGCCAAACATGCTCGCCGGTGGGCTGGCATCCAATCGTAGCCGCCTGGTGGCCATCTTCGTGCCGACCATTGCCCACTCGATCTTCGCCGATACCGTCCAGGCCCTGATGGACCGCCTCACTCTGGCTGGCTACCAGAGCATGATCGGACTGACCGGCTATTCCGCCGAACAGGAGGAGCGGTTGCTCGGCGCCGTGCTTGGACGTCGGCCTGACGGCATCGTCCTCACCGGCACACTGCATACCGAACAGAGCCGTGAGCGATTGATACACGCCGGTATTCCGGTCGTCGAGGCATGGGACCTGGGCAGCCAGCCTATCGACATGCAGGTCGGGTTCTCGCACGAACAGGTCGGCCAGGCGATGGCTGATCACCTGCTCCATAAAGGGTATCGACGCATCGCTGTGGTATCGGTGGACGATGCTCGCGCGCTGCGGCGTGGACGTGCGGTGGTCGATCACCTTCAGGAACGGGGCGTTGAGCAGGTGCCCTTCGCCACGCAAAAGGCGCCTGCCACGCTGCTCAGTGGCCGAGAAGGCCTGCGTCAACTGCTTGATAGCGGGGCAAGGCCCGATGCGATCGTGTGTAGCTCCGATACGGTTGCGCAAGGCGTATTGGCCGAGGCAGCCAGCCGCAACATCAAGGTGCCCGACGACATGGCCATTCTGGGGTTTGGCGATCTGTCGGCTGCGGCACACGTTCACCCGCCGCTGTCCACGGTCAGCGTCGACGGCACCCGAGTTGGCACCCTGGTCGCCGAGGCGCTATTGCAGCGCTTCAATGGCGAAGCGGCAGCGAATCTACCGCTACGTGAAGACACCGGTTTCAGGATCATTGACCGCTCGACGACGTGAGTGGATGTGTGAGCAATTTTGTCCGAATGGCGCTTGAATGATTGCGCAATCAGAGTAAAGTGGGGGCGTCGAACTAAAAAGAGCGGCGTCATCACCCTTTTGATTGATTGCGCAATCATCGGGTCGCCAGCTCAGCTGTATAAGAAGGACAAAAACGTGAATAGTCGATTCATCTTCGCCCCCGTTACACCCCGCATTCCTGCTCGACCCGGCATGCGCTCGTTCCACGCCAAGGGCGCTTCAATCAGCTCCAGCGCCTGATCATTTTGTAAGCACGACCATTTAAAACCGCGCGCCTGTTCGTGCGGCGCTTCCGATCATCCACAAAAACAAGTTTCCAAGGTGAAAGGTAATGAATGAAGTACGGCAAACTCGTGTCCGGTACCTGATACTGCTCATGCTGTTTTTGGTAACGACCATCAATTACGCCGACCGCGCGACAATCTCGATCGCAGGTTCGAGCATGCAGAAGGACCTGGGGATCGATGCCGTCACCCTCGGCTTCGTGTTCTCCGCATTTGGCTGGGCCTATGTAATCGGTCAGATCCCGGGTGGCTGGCTGCTCGACCGCTTCGGCTCCAAGCGTGTATACGCTGCCGGTATCTTCATCTGGTCGCTGTTCACACTGATGCAGGGCTTTGTCGGCATGATGCCGGTGGCCTGGGCCGTGATAACGCTTTTCGTGCTGCGCTTTCTCGTAGGGTTTGCCGAAGCGCCTTCATTCCCCGGCAATGCGCGTATCGTGGCCGCCTGGTTCCCGACTGCGGAAAGAGGCACGGCATCCGCCATTTTCAATTCGGCCCAATACTTTGCCACCGCGCTTTTCGCCCCGTTCATGGGCTGGCTGGTCTATAGCTACGGCTGGGAGCATGTGTTCGTGGTAATGGGTGTGCTGGGCATCATCTTCGCCGGCGTCTGGATGAAGACGATCTACAACCCCAAGGACCACCCGCGCGCAAACGCGGCCGAAGTGGCTCACATTGAAGCGAACGGCGGTCTGGTCGACATGGACCAGACGAACAAAACCAACGGCGGCCCCAAGTGGCATTACATTGGCCAGCTGCTGACCAATCGCATGATGCTCGGGATCTACCTGGGTCAGTATTGCATCAACGCCATTACATACTTCTTCCTGACCTGGTTCCCGGTGTACCTGGTGCAGGAGCGCGGCATGACCATCCTCAAGGCCGGCATGATCGCTTCGCTGCCAGCAATCTGCGGCTTCCTTGGGGGCGTGCTTGGCGGGATCATCTCCGACTGGCTGCTGCGCCGCGGTAACAGCCTGACCTTTTCCCGCAAGCTGCCGATCGTTTGCGGTCTGATGCTCTCGACCACGATGGTCTTCTGCAATTACGTGCAGGCTGAGTGGATGGTCGTAGGCTTCATGACGCTCGCCTTCTTCGGCAAGGGCCTGGGCGCTCTGGGCTGGGCGGTGATGTCCGATGCCTCTCCCAAGCAGATTGCCGGCCTGTCGGGCGGGCTGTTCAACACCTTTGGCAACATTGCGTCGATTACCACGCCGATCATTATCGGTTACATCATCAGTGCAACCGGCTCGTTCCACTGGGCGCTCGTCTACGTAGGCGCTAACGCGCTTGTGGCCGTGTTCAGCTACCTGTTTATCGTTGGCAAGATCCAGCGCGTCGAGCTGCGCGATGAGAATGGCCAACGGATTGCCGAGCAACCCGCGTCCTCACCCGTTTCAGCCTGATGCCATAACAAGAAGGAAGACACTCACATGCAGTTGATCGAACACCACGACTCGCCCCGCTACATTCGCCTTCACCTGGATGACAACGTCGCCATTGTCGTGAATGAGCAGGGTGTGTCGGCAGGAGGCCAGTTCCCGGACGGGCTGGTCACCCTGGAAGCCGTGCCGCAGAGCCACAAGGTTTCGCTGGTCGATATCCCCGAAGGCGGCGCCGTGGTGCGCTACGGTACGGTGATCGGCTATGCACTAAAGCCCATTCCGCGCGGCGTCTGGGTCACCGAGCAACTGATCAATATTCCCGACGCACCCGCGCTTGACGACCTGCCAATGGCGACACTCAAGGCGCCGACACCCGAGCCGCTCGAAGGGTACACCTTCGAAGGCTTCCGCAACCCGGACGGCTCGGTCGGCACGCGCAATATTCTGGGAGTGACCACCACCGTTCAGTGCGTGACCGGTGTGCTGGATCATTGCGTGGAGCGCGTGCGCAAGGAGCTGTTGCCGAAGTATCCGAACGTCGATGACGTGATTGCGCTTACCCACAGCTATGGCTGTGGTGTAGCGATCAACGCGCCGGATGCGGTCGTGCCGATCCGCACGCTGCACAACATCAGCCGCAACCCGAATCTGGGTGGGCAAGCGCTGGTCATCAGCCTGGGCTGCGAGAAGTTGCAGGCCAGCCAGCTGATGCCCGGCGATGAGCTCACCAATGGTATGGATGAGGAGGACTGGCTGTTCCGCCTTCAGGATTCCAACACCGGCTTTGTGGGCATGGTCGAGCAGATCATGGACATGATCGAAGCGCGGTTGAAGGTGCTCAATGAGCGTCGTCGCGAAACCTGCCCCGCATCCGAACTGGTCGTGGGCATGCAGTGTGGCGGCAGCGACGCCTTCTCCGGCGTTACCGCCAACCCGGCGCTGGGCGTCGCCGCGGATTTGCTGGTGCGCGCAGGCGCAACGGTGATGTTCTCGGAAAACACCGAGGTACGTGATGGCATTCACTTGCTGACGCCGCGCGCCGCGAACAAGGAGGTGGCTGAAGCATTGGTCCGCGAAATGGACTGGTACGACCGCTATCTCGACCGTGGTCGTGCCGATCGCAGCGCCAACACGACGCCCGGCAACAAGAAGGGCGGTTTGAACAATATCGTCGAGAAGGCGATGGGTTCGATCGCAAAATCCGGTTCCAGCCCGATCGCCGGTGTGGTCGCGCCCGGTGAGCGCGTACGTGGCAAGGGCCTGTACTACTGCGCAACGCCGGCGAGCGACTTTATTTGCGGGACCTTGCAGCTGGCTGCGGGCATGAACCTGCACATCTTCACCACTGGCCGAGGCACGCCCTATGGCCTGTCGATGGTGCCGGTGATCAAGGTCGCGACACGTACGCAGCTGGCCGAGCGTTGGCCGGATCTCATTGATGTCGACGCCGGCCGGGTAACGTCGGGGCGGTTGTCGCTGGATGAGTTGGGCTGGGAGATATTCCAGCTTTACCTGGATGTGGCGAGTGGCCGGAAGCAGACGTGGGCAGAGAAGCATCGCCTGCACAACGATCTGACTCTGTTCAACCCGGCGCCGGTGACCTGATCGGCTAGCGACGGGGGTGGCCGTTGCTCCACCAACGTCGCGAGGCGCACACCCTGTACGGCGGGTGCACCCCATGGGTCTTACCCGCCCTATGGCCCTGACCATCGCTCATGCGTGATCAACCCGTCTCGGCCTCAGGGTGAGGCGGGTAATGGGGCTGTAATAGCAGGTTGGCGCTATCCACCGCTTGGGGATCACTTCACCTAAACGTGCTGCCCGCCATTCACATGAACCTCCGCCCCATTCACATACGACGCACCTGAGTTGCACAGGAAGTAAACGAGCGACGCCACTTCCTCGGGCTTGCCGAGTCGATGCATCGGAATGTCCCGTTCGACGATCTGTTCGGTGCCACTGGAAAGAATGGACGTGTCGATCTCGCCCGGTGCGATCGCATTGACACGCACGCCATGGCAGCCGAACTCATGTGCCATCTCGCGTGTCAGCGCCGAGAGGGCAGCTTTGGAGGCAGCATAGGCGCTACCGGCGAAGGGATGCACACGCGAGCCGGCAATGGACGTGACGTTGATGATGCTGCCACCGGCCTCTTTGAGTTCGTTGAACAGGCCGCGGGCGAGCAGGGCGGTCGAGAACAGGTTGACGTTGAAGACGCTGACCCAAGTGGCGTAGTCGCTCTTGAGCACACCCATCCTTTCGCCATTCGCGTCTTTGGGCGACATACCGGCATTGTTCACCAGCGCATCCAGTCGGCCGCCGACCTTTTCCCGGATCAAGGGCAGGGTTGCTTCCACTTGCTCGATATCTTCCAAATCCAGATGGATATGGTTGAGCAACCCTTCTGCCCATGGGCATTCGGCCACCCAGTCGTGACGGGAGGCGGTGAAGACCTGCCACCCGGCCGCGTTGAAGTGCTTTACCGTTGCATGACCAATCCCGCGGCTCGCGCCCGTCAGCAAGATAGTCTTCTTGTGTTGCATGCGTGTGCCCTCGGCTGCGAACGATCCGCCACCAATCTACACGTAACCGGGGTTGGTGCGACCATGGCGGGCCGGTCGCCGACAGGCGTTTGGTTGATTGCGTATTCGGGGGGGCCATGGGCGTGGCCGCTCACGGCCTGGGGCGTTACACTCGCTGACCCCAGTCGACCGAACCGCAGTGCCTGCCATGCTCGAACAGTACGTGAAGAAGATCCTCACCTCGCGCGTCTACGACGTCGCCGTGGAAACCCCGCTGCAGCCAGCGCGCCAGCTCTCGGAGCGGCTGCGTAACGAGATTCTGCTCAAGCGCGAGGATCTCCAGCCGGTCTTTTCGTTCAAGGTGCGTGGTGCCTATAACAAGCTCGCGCAGCTCAGTCCCGAGGAGCTGGCGCGCGGGGTCGTAACCGCGTCAGCCGGCAACCATGCTCAAGGGCTTGCGCTGGCGGCCCGGCAGATGGGTGTAAAGGCAACAATCGTCATGCCGCGCACGACACCTGAACTCAAGGTGCAGGGTGTGCGGTCACGGGGCGGCAAGGTGGTACTGCATGGCGATGCGTTTCCCGAAGCGCTGGCGCATTCGCTCAAGCTGGTTGAGGAGAAAGGGCTTGTCTATATCCATCCCTACGACGACCCGCATGTCATCGCCGGGCAAGGCACAGTCGCAATGGAGATCCTCCGCCAGCACCAGGGCCCCATCGATGCGGTGTTCGTCCCCGTCGGGGGCGGCGGCCTGATTGCCGGCATCGCCGCCTATGTCAAATACCTGCATCCCGAGACCAAGGTCATTGGTGTCGAGCCAGACGATTCGAACTGCCTGCAGCAGGCCATGGCTGCAGGCGAGCGCGTGGTGCTGCCCTCGGTCGGGTTGTTCGCAGACGGGGTGGCGGTGGCGCAGATCGGTCAGCACACGTTCGAGCTGTGCCGTCATTATGTGGATGAAGTCATCACCGTCAGCAGCGACGAAATCTGTGCGGCGATCAAGGACATCTACGACGATACCCGTTCGATCACCGAGCCCGCTGGTGCGTTGGCGGTCGCCGGGATCAAGCGTTACGTCGAGCGTGAAGGTGTGTCGGGCAAGGTCCTGGTGGGGATCGACTCAGGAGCGAACGTCAATTTCGACAGGCTGCGGCACGTGGCGGAGCGCGCCGAGCTGGGCGAGAAGCGTGAAGCGATCATTGCCGTGACCATTCCGGAACGCCCAGGCAGCTTCAAGGCGTTCTGTGAGGCCGTGGGCAAGCGCCAGATCACAGAATTCAACTACCGTTACCACACGGATCGAGAAGCGCACATCTTCGTCGGCGTGCAGACGCACCCGGAAAACGATCCGCGTGATGCATTGGTTGCTAACCTGCGCGACCAGGGCTTTCCCGTGGTGGACCTCACCGATAATGAACTGGCCAAGCTACACATCCGCCATATGGTCGGTGGGCATTGCGATGCGGTCAGCGACGAAATGGTCCTTCGCTTCGAATTCCCCGAGCGCCCAGGTGCGCTATTCAACTTCCTGACCAAGCTGGGCGGCCGCTGGAACATCACCATGTTCCATTACCGCAACCACGGTTCGGCCGACGGACGTGTGGTTGCGGGAATGCAGGTGCCTGAAGAGGAGCGCCATCTCGTGCCCATGGCGCTGGAGCAGATCGGCTATCCCTACTGGGATGAGACTGACAACCCCGCCTATCGCTTCTTCCTGGCCTGATTGGTTGGGCACTACCCCTAACGTCAGCGAGGCGCGCCGGGGCGGGTTAGCCAGTAGCTGCCCAGGCCAAGCAGCAGAAGGCTGCTGCCGCCATAGAGCAGCCCGAACCCGCCGGTCAGGTTTAGCAGGAAGTAGGCGAGAATCGGTCCGGCTGCGGCGCCAAGATCCTGCCCGATGGAGTAGCGTGTCATGAAGCCGATGGCGCCGACGTGCCGCGCCGTGTCGGCGGCTGCCGCATCGGCGAGTGTCGTCAATGCAGTCGAGGCCATCAGCAGGGTCAGCGTGCAGACGAGCCAGAGGCCGAGCGGCATGCTTACCGCCATGGGTGCGAAGCTGGCTGCACCTACCAGAAGCGCAACGATAAGGTAGGGACGACGACCTCGTGGGCCGTCAGACCAATGTCCAAACAACGTGCCCAGCCAGGGCTCCCATAGCCAGCGTATGGCCTGCAGCATGCCCGACAGGGCGGTTGCGCCAATGACGAAGCCGACCAGGTTAAGCGTCGTGCCGTAGTGGTGGGCAATGAGCGCGCTGAAGGTCGACGTGAATACGCCCGGGATAAGCAGGGAAATGCCAACCCCTGTCAGAAGAATGGGCCACTGTGACATCGCCTTGCCGGGCGTGGGAGGCCGCAGTGATGTCGGCGCGGGCGCATCGGTTGTCGCTGGAAGGCTGAAGCCGAGCAGAAGCAGGGGAATGCCCAATAACGTAAGGATGCCAAACGCCCAGGCCAGCGCTGGCAAGCCCCAGACAACTACCAGAATCCCTCCCACGAGCATGCCGACCAGGCTACCCAGCCGGTAAAGCCCGTTGTAGAGGCCCATCACGCGGCCGCGCTCGCCCTCGCCGGCGCAGCGCACCACGGCTGCCAGCCCGCCGATACGAAACAACGACCAGGCTACGCCCCATAGGCAGCGAAGGATCAGCCAGGCGATGAAGCCCTGCGCGAAGCCATAGCCCAACGTGCTGATCGCACCGAGCACGACCGCGATCAAGAGGCCTGTGCGAAGCGTAATGCGATGGTAGAGCCTGCCGATCAGGGGATTGATCGGCAGACGGACGAAGCGATTGACGGCAAGCAGTGCGCCGACTTGCCAAAGCGAGTCGAGGCCCACTTCCCGCCAATAAACGGGCAGGGCGATGTAGAGCATTGAGTCGCCCAGCAGGGCAAGTCCCGTAGCCAGGGCGGCAACGATAACCGCCCGGTTGTGGTTCTCGACCTTCGGCGCGGCGTTCAATCGCGCAGGCTGATTACGGGCCAGCCACGCTTTTCGGCCTCAGCGCGAAGCTTGTCGTCCGGATCCACGGCGAACGGATAGGTAACCTTCTCCAATAGTGGGAGGTCGTTATGCGAGTCGCTGTAGAAGTAGCTGCCTTCGAGCGTTTCGTCATGCTCGGCCATCCAGCGCTCCAGGCGAGTCACCTTGCCTTCTTTCAGGCACGGGATGTCGGTCATGCGGCCGGTATAGCGCTCGCCATCCATTTCGCATTCGGTGGCAATCAATGTGTCGATACCCAGGCGTTTGGCGATCGGGCCGGTCACGAAGCGGTTGGTAGCGGTAATGATCACCAGCCGGTCGCCCGCATCGCGGTGCTTGGCAACCAGGGCTTCCCCCTTAGCAAGGATGATGGGTTCGATGCATTCAGCCATGAATTCCTGATGCCAGGCGTCGAGTTGCGCACGGTCATGGCGGGTCAGGATGTCGAGCGTGAAGTTGAGGTATTCCTCGATATTGAGCTGGCCGGCGAGGTAGTCCTGATAAAACGCATCGTTGCGGGTCTTGTAGGTGACGCTGTCCAGGATGCCGCGTTCGCAGAGCCAATCACCCCAGGCGTGGTCGCTGTCGCCCCCAAGCAACGTGTTGTCGAGATCAAAGATCGCCAATGGCACGGTTCGGTACTCCCGATAAATGAACGAAATAAAAGGCGGAACGAAGGGTGGAAATCGGTTAGCGTAACGCCTTTCGAGCAGCCTGCCCATTGGGCCCGCAAGCGGGTTTGCCGGTGTCGCGAGTGTTGTGGAACAATGCGGAAACATGCGTTTACGAGGGGGGGAGCGCCGTGATCGATGCTGATGGTTTCCGTCCGAACGTGGGCATTATCCTCGCCAATGAAATGGGCCAGGTGATGTGGGCACGCCGGATCAACCAGGACGCCTGGCAATTCCCGCAAGGCGGCATTCACGACCGTGAGTCTCCCGAAGAAGCGCTCTACCGTGAGCTCAACGAAGAAGTGGGTCTCGAAGCGGGTGACGTTCGTATCCTCGCGTGCACCCGCGGCTGGCTCAGGTATCGGCTCCCGCAGCGCCTCGTCAGAACCCATAGCCAACCCCTCTGCATCGGTCAGAAACAGAAGTGGTTCCTGCTCAAGCTCGTTGGTGACGAACAGCGCGTGCGCATGGACGTGACAGGCAAACCTGAATTCGACGGCTGGCGCTGGGTCAGCTACTGGTATCCTCTCGGGCAGGTCGTTACCTTCAAGCGCGAGGTTTACCGTCGCGCGCTGAAGGAGCTGGCGCCTCGCCTCCCCGTAGCGAACTGAGACCCGAGCATGCTGAGCACGCTGCGCAAGATCGTCCAGGAAGTTAACTCCGCCAAGGACCTTACCTCGGCGCTGGGCATCATCGTGCAGCGCATAAAGGAGGCGATGGGCAGCCAGGTCTGCTCCGTCTACCTGCTGGACCCTGAAACGGGTCGCTTCGTCCTCATGGCTACCGACGGCCTCAACAAACGGTCGATCGGCCGAGTGAGCATGGCGCCGAGCGAGGGCCTTGTCGGTCTTGTCGGTACACGCGAAGAGCCGCTCAACCTCGAAGACGCCGCCAGTCATCCCCGCTATCGCTACTTCGCCGAAACCGGTGAAGAGCGCTATGCGTCTTTCCTGGGCGCACCGATCATCCACCACCGCCGCGTGATGGGTGTTCTGGTCGTCCAGCAGAAAGAGCGTCGCCAGTTCGATGAGGGCGAAGAGGCCTTCCTGGTAACGATGAGCGCGCAGCTCGCGGGCGTGATTGCCCACGCTGAGGCCACCGGCACCATTCGCGGGCTGGGCCGGCAAGGCAAGGGTATTTCCGAGGCGCGCTTCGTGGGTGTTCCGGGCTCGCCTGGCGCGGCGGTCGGAACGGCGCTGGTGGTTCTGCCGCCTGCCGACCTGGAAGTGGTGCCGGATCGTCATGTCACGGATATTGACGCGGAGCTTGCTCGATTCCAGCAGGCACTCGAAGGCGTGCGCGCCGATATGCGGTTGCTGTCCTCGAAGCTTGAGACCCAGCTTCGCCCTGAAGAGCGCGCGCTGTTCGATGTCTACCTGATGATGCTCGACGATGCGTCGCTCGCAGGCGAAGTCACCAAGATCATCAAAGGCGGCCAGTGGGCACAGGGCGCATTGCGTCAGGTGGTCACCGAGCACGTCAAACGTTTTGAACTCATGGACGACGCTTACCTGCGTGAGCGGGCGTCGGACATCCGCGATATCGGCCGCCGCCTGCTTTCCCAGTTGCAGCAGGCGCACCAGACGGCGCTGACCTATCCCGACAACACCATTCTTGTCAGCGAAGAGTTGTCGCCGACCATGCTGGGCGAAGTTCCGGAAGGCAAGCTGGTCGGTCTGGTGTCCGTACTGGGCTCGAGTAACTCGCACGTCGCCATTCTGGCGCGCGCGATGGGCATCCCGACGGTCATGGGCGCCGTGGACCTGCCGTACTCGAAGATCGACGGCATCGACCTTATCGTCGACGGCTATCACGGCGAGATATTCACCAACCCGAGTGAGCTGTTGCGTCGGCAATACGGCGACATGGTCGAGGAGGAGCGCCAGCTCAACCGCGGCCTGGATGCGCTGCGTGCCTTGCCCTGCGAAACCCTCGATGGGCATCGGATGCCGCTGTGGGTCAACACCGGGCTGCTCGCCGATGTCGCCAGGGCGCAGGAGCGAGGTGCCGAAGGGGTCGGCCTGTATCGGACGGAAGTCCCTTTCATGACCCGGGAGCGTTTCCCGAGCGAGAAGGAGCAGCTCGCGATCTACCGCGAGCAGTTGGCCGCGTTTCATCCACAGCCCGTTACGATGCGGACCCTGGATGTCGGCGGCGACAAGGCGCTGTCCTATTTCCCCATCAAGGAAGAGAACCCGTTCCTGGGTTGGCGCGGCATCCGGGTAACGCTGGACCACCCGGAAATCTTCCTCGTCCAGGTGCGGGCGATGCTCAAGGCGAGCGAAGGCTACGATAATCTTCGCATCCTGCTGCCCATGATTTCGGGCACGCACGAGCTGGAAGAGGCCCTTCACCTGATCCATCGCGCGTGGGGTGAAGTTCGAGACGAAGGCGTCGATATTCCGATGCCGCCTGTAGGGATGATGGTCGAGATACCTGCAGCGGTTTATCAGATCCGCGAGTTGGCCAGCCAGGTTGACTTCGTGTCCGTGGGTTCGAACGACCTTACGCAGTATCTGCTGGCCGTGGACCGTAACAATCCGCGCGTTGCGGACCTTTATGATTTCCTTCATCCCGCTGTGCTTCACGCCCTCCGACTCGTCGTCCAGGGCGCACACGCCGAAGGCAAACCGGTGAGTATCTGCGGCGAGATGGCCGGTGACCCGGCTGCGGCCGTGCTGTTGATGGCGATGGGGTTCGACAGCTTGTCGATGAACGCCACCAACCTGCCAAAGGTGAAGTGGATGTTGCGTCAGGTGAGCCTGTCGAAGGCGCGGGTGCTGCTCGAGCAACTCATGACCATCGACAACCCGCAAGTTATCCACAGTGCACTGACACTGGCGTTGCGCAATATGGGGCTTGGTCGTGTGATCAATGCGGGTGGCAGCGGCCAGGCCTGAGCCTTATCCGCTCATCCACGAACGCGGCGCCTAGCGCCCGACCCAGCTGACAGTACCCATTCGTTTGCCGTCCCGGTCGAATTGTCGCTCTTCAACATGGAATATGCCGTCGCCGCGGCGCTCCACCACTGTGCTTACGCGCGTTCCGTAGTCGGGACTTACGATGAAAGCGCTGCTCAGCAACCGCTCGAGCGGCAATGACACGCCTGTCTTTGGAAGCGCCTCATCAGGCGGAACCGTTCGATCCGCCAGCAGGGCGAACAGGGGATCAGTCGACGCCATCCGCCAGGCATCCTTAAACGTGGCCTTGCTGCGTGCAAGCTTCGGCCACGGGGTGTCCAGGTCCGCGTTGGAAACGCCATACACGCCAGGGGCAAGCTTGCGCGGCGTACCGGTTCGCGCGTTGAGGTGCCAAAGTGATTCCTGGTCACCCACCAGCAGATTGAAACCGGAGTAGTCCTCGAGGCGGCTGGCGACGTCCTCGAGGTAATCGTCCGGGCTTACGGCACCGGCCAGATACGCCGAGGCAAGCTCGCCGCGTGAGCGCCTGCCGACAGGCTGCGACGGGTCGCGGATATTGGTCAGCGCGGCGAATCGGCCGCCGCTGCCGAGGCCCATCCATGTGCCGCCTGCCTCCAGGTCGCGCCCAGCGTGAATGCCGGGTAGGTCTGGCCAGGCGCCGAACGGGCGCGCTGGGCGCGCATGAAATTCGTCTCTGTTGGCAGCGACCACCAGGGGCCGTGCGGGATCGAGCTGCCAGGCGAATACGATCAGGCACACAGTGCAATCCCTCCATTCAGGCTACGAGTGCAGACGGTAACAGGTTCAGCTCAATGCAATCGCGGTGGTTGTCTACCGCGAGCTGAACGAACGGCAGGTGGGCGTGCCGATGCCCCCTGAAGTCCGCTAGAATCCTGCTTTTTCGGCGGACCGGTCCATGGAGTTTCTCACCTACCTGGTGCTGGGTGCCTGCGCTGGCGTACTCGCCGGTCTGTTTGGCGTCGGCGGTGGGCTTATCATCGTTCCTGTGCTTGTGTTCGGGTTCACGGCGCACGGTTTCGCGCCAGAAATTCTGACGCAGCTCGCTGTCGGCACCTCGCTCGCCACTATCGTCTTCACCTCCATCAACGCGATCCGCGAACACCACAGGCGCGGCGCCGTTCGTTGGCCGCTGGTTCTCTGGATGACGGTTGGCATCGTGATCGGCAGTGCGCTTGGCGCGCTGACTGCCTCGAAGATTCAGGGGCCACTGCTGCAGAAGATCATTGGTGTGTTTGCCCTGTGCATGAGTCTCCAGATGGTGTTGGATCTCAAACCCAAGGCCAGCCGTGACGTGCCCGGAAAACCGGGGTTGATAGGCGCAGGAACCGTCATTGGCTGGGCGTCTGCGATCTTTGGGATCGGGGGCGGCTCTCTGACCGTCCCGTTCCTCGCCTGGCGGAGTGTTCCCATGGCGCACGCCGTTGCCACGTCCTCGGCCTGTGGCTTGCCAATCGCGATTTCCGGTGCCCTGTCTTTCATTGCGGTCGGCTGGCACAACGAGCATTTACCCGAGTACAGCCTGGGTTTTGTCTACTTGCCCGCCTTGGCAGGCATTGCCGTCGCAAGCATGTTCTTCGCTCGGTTCGGCGCGCGGCTGGCGCATCGTCTGTCGCCGCGCCTGCTCAAACGTCTCTTTGCCTTACTGCTGTTCGCAGTGGGCCTCAATTTCCTGGTTTGAGGATTCATCATGCTGCCTTATCCGCAGATTGACCCCGTTGCGTTAGCCATCGGGCCGCTGAAAATCCATTGGTACGGCCTGATGTACCTGATCGGTATCGGCGGCGCATGGTGGCTGGCCTCACGGCGTCTGCCCAAGTTCGCACCTGAATGGTCCAAGGAGAAGCTGTCGGACCTCGTATTCTGGGTGGCGTTGGGTGTCATCGTAGGCGGGCGCCTGGGGTATGTGCTGTTCTATGACCTGCCGGCCTACCTTGCCAACCCGGCGCTGATTCTCGAGATCTGGAAAGGGGGGATGTCCTTCCACGGCGGTATGATCGGCGTGTTGCTGACAACATGGTGGTTCGCCCGTCGCAATGGTAAGAGCTTCTTCGAGCTGATGGACTTCATCGCGCCCCTCGTTCCGATCGGCCTGGGTGCCGGGCGCATTGGTAACTTCATCAATGCCGAGCTGTGGGGTAAGCCGACTGATCTGCCCTGGGCGATGATCTTCCCGCCGTTCAGCGATCCCCAGCAACTGCCACGTCACCCGTCGCAGCTGTATCAATTCGCGCTGGAAGGCGTCGCGCTGTTCGTCATCCTCTGGTTCTACTCCCGCAAACCGCGCCCGACCATGGCGGTGACGGGACTATTTGCCGTGTGCTACGGCATCTTCCGATTCATCGTCGAATTCGTCCGCGTGCCGGATGCACAGCTTGGCTACCTCGCCTTTGGCTGGGTGACAATGGGGCAGATCCTGTGCATCCCGATGATTCTCATCGGCCTGGGCATGATGGCATATGCCTACAAGCGTGGTGTCTACCTGCGCGTTTCGGAGCCCCAGTGAACCGGTCGGCGCCGCGAGTTGAGTGAAGGGCGGCGCCTCCCTACCATGTTTCCAGAATTCTGTTGAGCCTATCGATGAAACAATACCTCGACCTCATGCGGCTGGTGCGCGAGCACGGCACGTTCAAGTCCGATCGAACCGGCACGGGCACCTACAGCGTGTTCGGCCACCAGATGCGATTCAACCTGGCTGACGGCTTCCCGCTCGTGACCACCAAGAAGTGCCACGTCCGCTCGATCATTCATGAACTGCTGTGGTTTCTCAAAGGTGACACGAACATTCGTTACCTCAAGGAGAACGGTGTTTCGATCTGGGATGAGTGGGCGGATGAGAATGGTGATCTGGGCCCCGTCTATGGTTATCAGTGGCGGTCCTGGCCTGCGCCGAACGGTGAAAGCATCGATCAGATAACGGGTCTGCTGGCGGCGATTCGGCAAAACCCGGATTCGCGGCGGTTGATCGTCTCGGCGTGGAACCCGGCATTGGTCGATGAGATGGCGCTGCCGCCTTGTCATGCCCTGTTCCAGTTCTATGTCGCCGACGGCCGTTTGAGCTGCCAGTTGTATCAGCGCTCGGCTGATATTTTCCTCGGTGTACCGTTCAACATCGCAAGCTACGCGTTGCTGACCATGATGGTCGCTCAGGTCTGCGACCTCGAGCCGGGAGATTTCATCTGGACCGGCGGAGACTGTCATCTGTATGCCAACCATATCGAGCAGACCGACCTTCAGCTGACCCGTGAGCCGTTGCCGCTGCCGACACTGAAGCTCAATCCAGCCGTGAAGGATCTGTTCGCATTCACCTACGAGGATTTCGAGCTCGTCGGGTACGAGGCGCATCCTCATATCAAGGCCCAGGTAGCCGTCTAGCATTTCTTCCCGCTCACAGGCCGATGCGTTGGCATGGCGCATCGGTTACCGCCTGCAGCACCCCTCCGAACACTACCCTCGCGAACGGCTACCGCTACGCATCGCCGCCGCCATCACGAACCTTCCTTATCGACGCTGGGCCAAACCGGCGATCTAGAGCCGCGCGTTACCGGTATCGTTTGTGCGCTCTATCAGGTCATAGGCCGTAACAATCCTCGGGTATCACGGTAACAATCCAGCAATGTCGCCCAAGGCAGACTGATCATGGATTTTTCTAAGTGATTGAAGTAGAAGGATTTATCAAAGTTGGCACGGGGTCTGCTTTATTACTGGCACAACAACAAAAACAAGCAGCAAACCACAATAAGAACGAGACGAAACGGCTCCAGCATAATAAAGACAACAGGCGGAGACGCAGCTAACTGATCTATTTGGAGATGTTCACTTCGAGGGGTTCTGCCCCACGACCTTGGCAAAGAACAAGACTGCTAAGAGCAGCTCAGGCAAGTCGGAATGAAGTGTTCAGCGTTCAAACAAATCCGTTAACTCCTGACTCCCGAATGGGAGAGCCGGTAAAAACAAGAACAAACAACCGGTGAGACGTCGATAGTGACGAAGAAAAAAGGGGGAAGCTCAGGCTTCCCCCTTTTTTCGTTATGCTCAAAACCCTTCCATAACGGAATCCCGGCAGCACTGGCCACTACTCAAATCACCCATTCGTTCAAAACGATTACGCTTACATGTGATCCAGCAGCTAGGTGCGCGGTGTCAGCGTCGTTATCCATTTATCGCCGGGATAAACCGTATTGCCAACCGAGAGAAGCCGAGGCGCGTCGAAACGCTTCCAACGGAGGAGACGCGCCCTGATCTAATCAACCCATGAGCGCCTTGAACGGCTGCGGTTGAGCAGGCGATGCATCCGAATGGGCTTACGCGCTGATACGCGTCATGGATGATGGCAAGGGTAGGGGTGAAGGAGTCAGCCGTTCCCGCTCGTCAGCCGCGTGCGCAGTAGATGGCGATCCACGTGCGCGCTGTGAGCGGGGTAGCTGCTTGATGCCGATGATTGGCCGGTGGCCTGTGTCAGCTGCTGCTGGGTACAGCCGAATACGCCACGCCCGATACGGAGTCGAGCAATTGGCCAATTGACCAGGGCTTCGGCAAAAAACGAACCTTATAGCGAATGCTGGCCGTGGCCGGTGTCTCGTATCCGGACATCACGATGATCGGGATCTGTGGATACCTTTCAGCCACCAGATTGGCCAGTTGGGCACCGTCCATTGAGCCCGGCATACGGATATCCGTGATCAACACATCGATGTCTTCGACGTGTTCGCCCAGGTAGGCCGCAGCGGAATCCGCATTGTCCATGGGCACTGCCGTCATGCCTTCCCCTTCAAGGATTTCGCATACGAATTCGCGAATGACCGGTTCGTCGTCCACAACCAGCACCGAAGGCGCAGTGCGGTTGCCGGAGGCGGTCGAGGAGGTCGTCAGCATGTACAAGTCCTTTCTAATCTTTCCACGTCTTGGTTGGAGGGACGCGCCTACGCCTAAATTCTGTAACCAGGCTTGCCTGCCGACGAATGGTGCCATTCACTTTGAAGGCTCGATCGCACGGTCTAGTGCGGCAAGGCAGAGGGTAGGAGCGTGTCGCTGTGTACCAGTTGGACACCGGCGTTGCGCATATCGTGCCGTGCCGCTTCAGCAGAACCTGCAAGATCGATTGCACGGCACGCATCCTCAACGACATAGGTATTGAAGCCCCGTGTGCGGGCGTCCAGCGCTGACCACGCCACACAGAAGTCCAGCGCCAGCCCACACAGGTAGACCGTCTCGATCTCCCGTTCGCGCAGGTAGCCGGTAAGCCCGGTGGCCGTGGTGCGGTCAGCTTCGAGAAAGGCCGAATAGCTGTCGATCCGGGGGTTATAGCCCTTTCTAATCACGAGTTGGGCGTGGGGAACGTGGAGATCACGGTGCAGCGCCGCGCCTTCGCTGCCTTGAATGCAGTGGTCCGGCCAGAGCGTCTGCTCGCCGTATGGCAGTGTGATCCGCTCGAAAGGTTGTTTGCCGGGGTGCTCGCTTGCGAAGGACGCATGCCCCTGCGGATGCCAATCCTGTGTCAGGACCACATGCGTGAATTCGGCAGCCAGTGCGTTCACCGTTGCCAGAATGGCGTCCCCGTCCGGCACGGCGAGTGCGCCGCCGGGCATGAAGTCATACTGCATGTCGATGATGACCAGCGCACTCGAAGACTGGGTAAAACGTGAGTTCATGGTGGGCTCCCTGGCGGTGGTGCATGGTGTGGGATATGTACAACCGGGGCCAATCACGTATCCGCGGCAATGGCCCGAGCCAATTCAAGGATCTGCTCGCGACGTTCGCCGTGCTCCAGACGGGCGCCGGGATTGAGTGAAGACCATTCCGGGTGTGCGCGTGCCCTGCGGACCGCCTCTGGCATCTTGCCCCCCCTCCAGCGATCGTCACCGGGCTCCGCGAGCTTGAGCCGCTGTACCGCCGCGTGGCCGCGCGCGACCAGTGCCTCCAGCAGCTGGCGTTGACGCACGGCGAGTAGGCGAATGACCGCATCGTCCACCGTCAATTCGCGCTCGCCCCGCAACTTGCCGAGCAATCGGCTTCCGTAAAGACGGGCCGTCTGGGCGCCCCCGCCTGCCAGTGCGCCGAGCACAGTGGCTGCCCCCAGGGTCAGCCCGCCGACCATGAGGTCAATGCCCGCGCCTGCCGCTGCGCCTGCGGCGAAGCCAACGCCAACCTGAACGCCCAGCTGTCGGAGTGTTTCTGGATTGAAGAGGTCATCGCCCCAGCGACCGTTCAACAGGGGCAAATCCTCAGCGGACGCATCGTCCAGCCTGAATGCGTAAAGCCGCAGCAGGGCTTCCACGCAGTGTTGCTCGCGCTGACGTACGGCGTCACGCAACGCACTGATTGCGGCGCGTTCCTGCTCGGGCTCGGTCGCGACACTCCGCCGGCAGGCGGCCGCATCAACCAGCAGCTCAGCGATCAGTCGTTGGCCCTCCTGCAGCCGAAGGGCCGCCTGCGCTTCATGGTCAGCGATCAGCCGTTCGAGCGGGGGGCGGGCGGTCTCGATGAGCAGGGCCAAACTCTCGTACAAGCGCCGCTCACCGTCGAGCGGCGGCGCCACGCTGTCGAAACGGACAAGTGCGTGCAGCCCCAGGCGGGCCATCGCATCTCGCCATTCGGCTTCGCGGGTCTCTGCGGCAACGAAGTTAAGCACCGGCAGCAGCGGCTTGCCGCAACTGGCGAGGACTTCCAACTCATCCCGATATTTCGCAAGCACCGGCTCGCGCGCATCGATGACGTAGAGTCCTGCGTCGGACGCCAGTAGCTGCCGCAGTACTTTCGCTTCCTGTTCGAAACGCTGCCGTGCTTCGCTGCTGTCGAGAAACCGGGTGATACGCGCCGGCCCGTCCAGACGCTCGCCGGGGGCCTCGAGCCGCTCCAGGTAGTCGAGCAGGGCAATGGCATCCTCAAGGCCAGGTGTATCGTACAGCTCAAGCATCGCCTCACCGTCGACAGACAGCCTCGCACCCTCCACGTGTCGCGTGGTACTGGCGCGATGCGACACTTCGCCAAAGCCGATGTCCCGGGTCAGGGTACGCAACAGCGAGGTCTTGCCGACATTCGTATGGCCTACCAGGGCGAGCGTCAAAGGACGGCGGGAATTCATGATTGCCTCCGAACAACTGGGCCTGGGAGCCGATAGGCCAGGCATTCACTCATTGACATCGGCCCGCCACGCTTCTGCCAGCGCGTGAAAACAGGGAAGCCCCAGTTCAGCAAGCCGCTGCTCCCAATCCTGTAGTCGCGCGGGATCCGCTGTCGCACCTTCAGGCAAAGCGAACCACACGCGTGTACTGGCGGCTGTTCGGGAAAGCTCTGCAATGAGTCCCAGTGTGCCGCGGTCCGGCGAGCGACGCGGATCGCAGGCGATGACCAGACGGGCTGGTGGCTGCTGCGAGAGCCGGTCGAGCAGCTGGCTGCGTTGCTCGCGCGTGTCCAGCACGCCCGCATCCATGACGAGAGGTGGCAGGTGCGGTGGCCAGGTATGCCCATCATCAAGCTCGATGCCAACGATGACAGCGCCTTCGGCAGCCCCCACTCGAGAGCCCGCGCGTTGGGTATGAAGGGCATCCGGTGCGTTATCCGAGACACCCAGCCGCTCGCTGGAAGGTCGCAAACGATCTCGCAACAGGCGATAGCCAGGCGCGTCGAGATCCAGCCGCAAACAGGAGAGTCCGCTTCGCCATCTAATGAAGCAAAGCAGCGCCAGAAACCCCCGTGGCGCCACTCCATACACGATCAGTACACCTACCAGCCAGCCGGCCCATGCCTGCCGAACGCCTTCCGCAGTGACCATTTCGCTACCGCTGGCGCGTATGGCGTCGATATCAGGTACCGGAAAACCGATCTGTGCCGGCAGCCAGCCGAGGGTCTGGGTGAGCGCGACGAACGTGCCGCTGCCCAGAAGCGTCGTCTCCCAGACGAAGCCGTATCGACGTGCGGAGAATTGCAGCAATAACCCGGCAAGGCTGCTGAGGAGCATTAGCGTCCAAAATCCGTTGACCAGCGCGCCGAGACCCCAACGGGTCAGCCGACGTTGCCCGAGTGTATGCATTAGGGCCGGTGCCATATGCACGGCCTGCGCATCCCGGGCAAGTTTGCCGCTCAACCATAGCCACATCCTGCCAAGTGCGTCGCCACTGTCGCCCATGAAGGCGAAGCCGATCAGCCAGCCGATGAGTGTCAATGCATGCAAGCCCAGTAAGCTGCCCAGGGACCAGAAGACGTTCACAGGACGCGCACCGTCGCCGAGTGCTGACCAGGCGAGGCCAGCGCCGGCAACGAGGGCGAACAATGCCAGCGCGATGAGCGCCAGACGCGCGCCCTGGCGCCAATGCCGAAGTGCCTGGGCCTGGCCGTCTCGTTCAGCAAGAAAGTGCGCGCGCCGCTCAATTCGTTCGGCAAGATCGCCACCGAATGCGTTGGCGTGGCGATTGGCTTCGCTGTCTTCAAGTGGGCCAGTATGTTCCTCGCGAAGCCGCACGGCTTCGGTCAGCCAGATACGGTCGAGGACGGATTGTGAGGGTAGGGGTTCGGGCACGCAGGATCTCGGAGGCATTGGGGTGGCACAAGCATCGCAGGCACTGCGAAGGCTGCAAAGCGATGTGCGTGAATACTCCTATGACCGAAAAAACCGTCAGCTGATCGATGGCGGCCCATGGTCCGGTGATAGCCGCTGCTATATCCTGACGGCATGACTACACCACGCCTCCCCCTCGCTCTCATCGCGGCGATCGCACGCAACCGCGTTATCGGCCGCGACAACCAATTACCCTGGCGCTTGCCGGCGGATTTGCGCTATTTCAAGGCCAAGACACTCGGCAAGCCCATCATCATGGGGCGCAAGACCTGGGACTCGCTCGGCCGGCCGCTGCCCGGGCGGTTGAATATCGTTGTCAGCCGCCAGGAGGGGCTTGTCCTTGATGGCGCGGAGGTCTTTCAGACGATCGAAGACGCCCGTGCTCGTGCCGATGAATGGGCGGCCGAACAAGGCGTCGATGAAGCGATGCTGATCGGTGGCGCCCAGCTGTACGAGCAGGCATTGCCGCTGGCGGACCGGCTCTACCTGACCCGCGTCGACCTGGCGCCCGACGGGGATGCCTGGTTCCCGGCCTTTGATGAGACGCAATGGCGACACGAGGTCGAATCCGCCCATCCGGCAGAAGAAGACCGCCCCGCCTATCGGTTCGAGCGCTGGACGCGCTGAGGTCTCGATGGCAAAAAGGCAGGCACCCACTGGGCTGCCTGCCTTTTTCAGTTTCACCAGACCTGTTTGGGCCGGCTGATCATTCCACTTCGGTGAACTGGATGATCTCTACCCAATAGCCATCCGGATCCTTGATGAACGCAATGCTGCGCATGCGGCCATCGGTTAGGCGCTTCTGGAAGTCCACGCCCAGCTGTTCGAATCGCTCGCAGGCGGCCTTGATGTCCGGGACCGATACGCACAGGTGGCCGAAGCCGCGTGGGTCACTGTTTCCGTTGTGGTAGCTGAATTCCGGATCCTTTTCCGTTCCGTAGTTGTAGGTCAACTCGACGATGCCGGGGATCGATTTGCGCCACTGGTGACGTTCGGTTGCGTCCAGCGGAATCTGGGTCTTGTCCTTGATCAATGCAAGGAAATACAGGTCGAACTCGGCATCCGGATGGCGGCTGACTTCGAGCAGCGTGAAGCCCAGCACGCGGGTGTAGAAATCCAGCGATTTCTCGATGTCCTTCACGCGGATCATGGTGTGGTTGAACACGTAGTCCTGCGTAAAGGCTTCCGGTTCACCGGTCACGCCAGGCAATGCGTTCAGTTCGTCCAGGGTCATGGCGATGTCTCCGATTTCAGATGTAAAGGTTCGAGCGGGGCGCATTCTAAGGGTTCCCGCCGAGGGCCGCCCGGCGAATCAGGTGGGCAGCAGATCGATGTGCTCAGCTTCGATGCGGCCGTTGTCGATCAAAATCCGAGCCACGGTAATCGGCAGGCGAAAGCGGCGTCGCCCTGCAGCGCCCGGATTGAGGTGCAGAACATTGCCGTGCCACTCGAGGAGCGGCTTGTGCGAGTGGCCCGCAACGATGACCTGAGCGCCAGCCGGTGCCGGGTAGCGATCGAGCTCCTTGCGGTCGTGCAGCATATGAAAACACACACCGGCAAGATCGATCGTAAGCACGTCTGGTAGATCGGCTGCCCAGGGTTTGTCATCGTTGTTGCCACGGATCACCGAGAGCGGTGCGAGGGCGCGCAGGGCATCGAGGATTTCCGGCGAGCCGATGTCACCGGCGTGCAGAAGGTGGTCGCTCCCGGCCAGCGCCTGAATTGCCTCCGGGCGCATCAGGCCATGGGTATCGGCGATTACGCCAACCGTAAACCGGCGAGTGCTCATGGGGCCATCCGTCAAAGCATCCGTTCCAGACCGATCGCTCGGGAGATCCAGGCGTTGAAGTGTCGCCAGAGCCCGCCTGGCTCACGTGTGAGTCGATAGGGTTTGCCGTGCTCTTCGGTCCACCAGACGACTCGTTCCCGGCCGTTCTCGTCGGTGTCCAGATGCACCTGGTAACTCAAGGCCGGTGACATACCCTCCAGGGTCAGGTTGCGCACCTGCTCGGCCAAAGCCTTGCTGTCGACCAATACACCCACTTCCGTGTTCCAGAGCATCGAGCGGGGATCGAAGTTGAACGAGCCGATGAACACCTTCTGCCGATCCAGAATCGCGGCCTTGGTATGCAATGACGATTCCGAGTCACCGGTGTAGCTGTAGGACACTTCCTGTTCGGCCTGCCGGCGCAGTTCGAACAGTTTGACGCCGTGCGCGAGCAGTTCGGCCCGATACGGTGCATATCCGCCGTGCACCGCCGGCACGTCGGTAGCCTCGAGTGAATTGGTCAACAGGCTCACGGCAACGCCTTCGTCCGCACGCCGGGTAAGATAATCCACACCCGCCTGGGTCGGGACGAAATAGGCCGAGACCAGCATGAGTTCATGCTCGACCGCTTCCATCTCCCCGGCCAGGCGAGTCGCCAGGAGCAATTGAGGGTCTGGCTCGTCGCGGGCCAGTACCTTGGCTGGCGCATCCCACAGGGCGAGCGCCGGCACCCACATCAGCTCGTGCATCCAGCTCGCAAGTTTGGGCTCGACGCGGTAGTGGGTGAGGCGCTCGAACAGCTCAGGGTCCGCGCGCCGCGATTGTTCAAGGGACGCCTCGAGCAATCCCCGGCTTTCGCGCAGTTCCTTCTTGGTCGGGCGGCGCCAGACGAACTGCTTGATCGGAAGGCTTAATGAGCTGTTCCAGTATTCATCGAAGCTCTGGGCAAGGTCTTGCGCGACAGGCCCCGCTCCCAGCAGGTCAAGATCCGTGAAGTTGAGCTGCGGCTCGGCATCGAAGTACTCATCGCCAATGTTTCGTCCACCCACGATGGCAACCGCGCTGTCGGCCAGCCACAGTTTGTTATGCATGCGTCGGTGTTGAAGATTGAGGTTCATCAATCGGCCAAGTGAGCGCGTTATGCCGCTGATCCGGCCCAGATGCAGCGGATTGAACACACGCACCGAGATGTTCCGATGGGCGGCGAACAATGCAATCTCGGCGTCCTGGCCATCGGCTGAAGTGTCGTCGAGCAGGATGCGGACGCGCACGCCCCGGTCTGCTGCGGCAAGCACCTCTTCGATCAGATTGCGGGTGCTCAGGCCGTCGTGAACGATGTAGTACTGCAGGTCCAGGCTGTGTTGAGCGTGTCGAGCGAGTTCGGCGCGTGCCGTAAACGCTTCGGTACTGTCGGCCAACAGCCGTACACCCGAGTAGCCCTGGGTATGGCCGGCCGCTTCTTCGCGTACGCGGTCCCCCAGCCAGGTTCCCTCGGACGGCAGGGCGTGGGACGGCTCGATGGGCGGGACGCTGCTGCAGCCGCCGAGGATAACCAGCACCAACATCAACCATAGTGCGGGCACGGTACCTGCTCCAAATGACGGGATCGCACCTTGGACGCTGAGACACGCGGCGAATTCAGCGAAGCGATTGGGGCCGGCTGGGCGCTTCGGTTTCATTCGATTTCAGCCAGCAGCCGCGAGGCCGTTTCACCCACCGTACGCACTGCCGCTTCCAGCGCGGGGGTGGGGCGGGCGGCATAGCTCATGCGTAGGCAATTGCGGTATTTCCCTGCAGCCGAGAAGATATTGCCTGGAGCGATCTGTATGCCTTGCGGCCGCAGCTCGCGGTTCAGGCGCAGGGCATCGAATTGCTCGTCCAGCTCGATCCACAGCATGAAGCTGCCCTCGGGCCGACTGGCTTTTGCGTCCTCCGGGAAATAGCGCCTGACCCAGCCGATCATCTGGTCGCGGCTGTGCTGGTATTGATGGCGCATGCGGCGAAGGTGAGGTTCGAAGTGTCCGCCATCGATGAACTCGGTCAATGCCAACTGGGGCAGGGTGGCGCTCGGCCCGCTGCCCATGTACTTCATGTGAAGCACTTTGTCGTAGTACCGACCCGGCGCGATCCAGCCAGTGCGAAGGCCTGGCGCCAGCGTCTTGGAGAAGGAGCTGCACAGCAGAACGCGGCCGTCCTCGTCGAACGACTTGATCGTCCGCGGCCGAGGGTAGCGATAGGCGAGATCGCCATAGACGTCGTCTTCGATGATCGCAAGGTCGTAGCGCTGGGCAAGTGACAGCAACGCCCGCTTCTTGTGGTCCGGCATGATGTAGCCCAGCGGGTTGTTGCAGCTGGGCGTGAGCTGAAGAACCTTGATCGGCCACTGCTCAAGTGCCATTTCCAATGCATCGAGCCTGATGCCTTCCAAAGGGTCGGTCGGCAGCTCAAGCGCCTTTAGGCCGAAGCCTTTCAATGCCTGCATTACTCCGTGAAAGGCGGGGGAGTCCACGGCTACCACATCGCCGGGCAGGCATAGCGCACGGATGGCCGTGGAAAGCGCTTCGTGGCAGCCATTGGTGATGATCAGCTCGTCTGCCGGTACCTGCGCGCCCGAATCCAGTAGCAGGCGGGAAATTTGATCGCGCAAGGCCGCATTGCCCTGAATGCTGCCGTAGGTAAGCCCGCTCAGGTGTTGGTGGCGTCCGTAGCGGGACAGCGCCCGCATGAGCGGCTTGAGCGTGGGGCCGTCGATGTCCGGCCTGCCACGGCCGAATTGGGTCGTCAGCTCACTCGGCTCCTCGCTCATCAATTCGAGCACTTGCTCCCATTGGGACACGTCCACCGGCCGCTGACCGCCGCGCATGACGCGTGGCAAGTCCGGAAGGGGCCGCTCAGGCGGGACGAAGTACCCGGACTTCGGCCGTGGCAGCGCCAACGCGCGGTCTTCCAGCAAGCGATAGGCCTGCTGGACGGTACTGAGGCTGACCCCATGCTCAATGCTCAGCGCGCGAACCGAGGGCAGGCGATCGCCAGGGCGATAGAGCCCTTGCTGGATGCGGACGGCCAGTGTGTCGGCCAGCGTCTGATAACGAGTCATGGGTATCTACTGCTGAAATAATCCATGAACCATACAGATTGTGCTGAAAAAAGCCATTCAGATGATCCCTCATACAATCTGTATGGTAATTAAAAGGCGGGTTTGGATCTTTGTTGGATCTGTATGGGGCGCGATCATGGTCAGGCCCCATAGACGCGCGTAGGAACCGACTCATGAGCGATCTAAACCAGCCCTATCTGCAAACGTTCGAACGCCGCGAGTACGCCGCCTCGGCGCGCCTGCAAGGAAAACATGAGTCGGCTGGCGTCGCCTTTCCATCGTCCGCCTGGCAACGCTTCTGGTTACGCTGGACAAGCCGACGTGCGCTCCGCACGCTGGATGATGCCCTGCTCAAGGACGTGGGTCTGACCCGGCGGCAGGCGCTGGAAGAAGCGTACCGTCCGTTCTGGCGCCTGCTGCGTTGATCGGCGCGATGGATCAGCCGCGAAACGCAGCGCGGTACTGAGTGGGTGTGGCCCCGAAGGCTTCTCGGAAGCGATTGGCGAAATGGCTGGCGCTGGCAAAGCCGCAGCAGAGCGCTATGTCGCTCAGGGGCAGATCCTGTGTGCGAAGCCTTTCGGTCGCATGCGCCAAGCGCCGGGCGAGCACGTAACGGTGCGGTGCCAGTCCGACACTGACCCGGAACATCCGGGCGAAGTGGTATTCGGACAACGCGGCCACGGCGGCAAGGTCTCCCAGCGATAGGGGAGCGTCCAGGTGCTGCTCGATGTAGTCGAGCACGCGCCGGCGAACGACAGGGCTAAGGCCACCGCGTACGCCTGTTGCGTCCGCACGGCGGACCTGGGTCAAAAGCAGCTGATCCACGATCTCATGAGCAAGCGTGCTGGTCAGCACGCGTTCACCCGGCTCGCTCCAGTGCAGGCTCAGCAGCTGGCGAAAACGCTCTGCCTGGCGTGAATCGTCCACAAAGGTGCCTTCCTGCAATTGCAGCTCTCTCGGCTCCCGATCGAGTAGCCGTACGCTGCCTAGCGCGAAACGCTCCTCGCTGAAATAAATGTGCATGAGACGAATGTGACCGTTCACGATCCAGGACGAAGAGTGTCCCGCCGGCATGATGCATAGCTTGTCCGGTGCGCCTTTCTGGCTCGGTGCTTCGCGCCTGAACGTACCGCGCCCGTCGTCGATGTAGCATGACACCGTGTGGTGGCTAGGCGCCTCGTAATCGCGGGCGTCATTGTGATTGGTCCAAAGCACGGCATGCAGGCCATCCCCCAGGTCAGCGAGCTGCTCCACGCACGCGTGGGGCGATTGGCTCATCGTGGAATAGATCTGCAGGGATTCAATGACGGACATGGCTGTACCTCGCTGTGGCCACTCTAACGTGACCTGATCGGTTTGCCAGCCCGCTAACGACAATGTGCGCAAGATCATGCAAGCGCACACAGGATGTTCGGGTGAACACTGTCTCCATTCACTGGAGATACACCATGAACCTCTCGCTCTATCTTGCGACCGTGCTGATCTGGGGGACGACCTGGATCGCCATCAAATGGCAGGTCGGCGTCGTCGACCTGACCGTCTCGATCGCTTATCGCTTCGCCCTGGCTGCGCTGGTGCTATTCGCCTTCCTGCTGGCGCGCGGCTCCCTGCAGTCGATGGATCGTCGCGGGCACATGATCTGTCTGGCCCAGGGCGCGTGCCTGTTTTGCCTCAACTTCATCTGCTTCTATGTGGCGAGCCAGTGGGTGCCCAGCGGCTTGATCGCCGTCATCTTCTCGACGGCCGTCCTCTGGAATGCGTTCAATGCGCGCCTGTTCCTGGGGCGCCGGATCGCGCCTGCCGTTCTGGGCGGCAGTGCGTTCGGCATGGCCGGGCTCATGCTGCTGTTCTGGCCGCAATTGAGCGGGCCGGCATTTCGTACCGAGACCCTCTATGGCGTCCTGTTGGCCCTCGGCGGGACGCTGTGCTTCTCGTTCGGCAACATGCTCTCAAGCGTCCAGCAGTCCCGTGGGTTGCGGCCGCTCTCGACCAATGCCTGGGGCATGTTCTATGGCGCCGTACTCCTTGTGGCAATCAGTATGGGGCGCGGCGCTGAGATACAGATTGACTGGAGTGCACGTTATCTCGGGTCGCTCGTCTATCTGGCCATCCCTGGTTCGGTGATCGGATTCACGGCCTATCTGACGCTGGTGGGGCGCATCGGCGCGGAGCGGGCAGCTTATTGCACGGTGCTATTCCCGGTCGTGGCATTGAACGTCTCGGCGCTCGTCGAGGGGTACCAGTGGACCCCATCCGCGCTGATCGGGCTGATACTGGTGATGCTTGGCAACGTATTGGTCTTCTACAAGCCCCGCCCTGCGGTGCCGATGTCCGTGCGCGGCTGACCGCTCAGAGCAGCTCTTTCAGGCGATACCAGAGCATGCCGAGGGCAAGCAGCGGTGAGCGGAGGTGACGTCCGCCTGGGAACGTCGGATGAGGGACCTTGGCGAACAGGTCGAAGCGGCCGGAATGCTGGCCTGTGATGGCTTCGGCCAGGAGCTTGCCGGCCAGATGGGTGGCGTTGACGCCATGGCCAGCGTAGGCCTGGGCGTAGTAGACGTTCGGATGCTCGCCGAGGCGGCCGATCTGCGGCAGGCGATTGGCGCCAATGCCGATCATGCCGCCCCATTGGTAGTCGATTCGAACGTTTGCCAGGCTTGGAAATACGGCCAGCATCTTCGGCCGCATATAGGCCGCGATGTCCTTGGGGTCCCGTCCGGAATAATGACAGGCGCCACCGAACAGCAGGCGTCGATCGGCCGAAAGACGGAAATAGTCCAACGCAACCCGCTGATCACAGACAGCCATATTGGATGGCAGTAGTGCGTGTGCCTGCGCCTCGCTCAGCGGTTCGGTCGCAATGACATAGCTACCTGCCGGCAGTACTTTTCCGCCCAGCTCAGGCTGCAGGTCGCCCAGGTAAGCGTTGCAGCCGAGGACGAGGGTGTCTGCACGCACCAGGCCATTGGCCGTGTGCACGGCGACTTTCGCGCCATATTCAATACGCGTCACAGCTGATCGCTCGTGAATGCGCACGCCCAACGATTGGGCCAGCGCCGCCTCGCCAAGTGCCAGGTTCAAGGGGTGCAGGTGGCCCGACCCCATGTCGATCATGCCGCCTACATAGCGATCGCTGCCGATGACCACGCGCAATTCGCTGGCATCGAGCATCCGCAGCGGATGCTTGTACCCGAGCGCGCGCAGTTCTTCGTAATCGTCGCGAAAGCCCTCCAGATGCTTGGGCTTGTTGGCGAGATCGCAGTATCCCCAGGTCAGGTCGCACTCGATGCCGTGGGTGGCGACGCGTTCGCGCACGATATCCACCGCCTCGAAGCCCATGAGCTTGAGGGTACGTACGCCGTCTTCACCGATCTGTCCGCGGAACTGTTCAACGTCATGGCCCACACCGCGAATAAGCTGTCCGCCATTGCGGCCACTGGCGCCCCAGCCGACGGCGTGCGCCTCCAGCAGCACCACCGAATGCCCCCGCTGGGCGAGTTCGATGGCCGTGTTCAGCCCGGAAAATCCACCGCCGACGATACAGACGTCAGCTGACGTCTCGCCCTGCAGCGCAGGGCATTCCAGGGTGCGATTAGCGGTAGCGGCATAATAGGAGGGCGCGTGGCGTGCAGGCGTCTGGACGCGGGCGTTCATGGTCGAGGTCCTGATAAAGAAGGGCTTGAAGCCCGACGAGCTTAAGGCGCACAGGCCGGGTTTGCCAATTGGGCCACTGCCTGTCGGCTCAATCAGGCACGGGCAGCGTCAGTGATTCCTTCACTTCTTCCATGACGATATAGCTCTTGGATTCGCGCACATGGGGCAGTTTGAGGAGGATGTCGCCCAGTAGCTTTCGGTAGCTCGTCATCTCGTTGATGCGGGCCTTCACGAGATAGTCGAAGTCACCGGATACGAGGTGGCATTCAAGAACGTGCGGCAGCTTCAGCACGGCCCGGCGGAATTCCTCGAAGGTGTCGCCGGACTTGTAGTCCAGGCTGATTTCCACGAACACCAGCAGGCTTGCCTTGAGCTGCTGCGGATTGAGGCGTGCGTGATAGCCCATGATGATGCCTTCACGCTCCAGTCTCCGCACGCGTTCTGTGCAGGGCGTGGTGGACAGACCGACGCGTTCGCCGAGTTCGGTGAAGGAAATCCGCCCGTCCTGCTGAAGGATGCGCAGGATATTGCGGTCGATCCGGTCCAGCTCGCGCTTGCTCTGATGCTGTGTCCGCATGGTGGTCTCCAAGAAAGGCATCTGAGTCGAGATATTCTCCCGAATATACGCATACATACGAATGAAAGCACTGCGTTGGCTTTTTTACACTAGCCATAACTTTGCTATTCAACCCCCAAATCCGACAGAACCTGTCGTGGGAGTCGACCGATGCGTGTGATGGTCCTTGGCAGCGGTGTGATCGGCACCGTCAGTGCGTACTACCTGGCTCGTGCCGGGTTCGAGGTTGTGGTGGTTGATCGGCAGCCCGGTGTGGCGCTCGAGACCAGTTTCGCCAATGCGGGGCAGGTCTCCCCTGGATATGCCTCACCCTGGGCGGCGCCGGGCGTGCCTCTGAAGGCGTTGAAGTGGATGCTCCAGCGCAAGCACGCACCGTTGGCCATCAAGCCAACCGCAGACCTGGATCAGTATCTATGGATGGCCCAGATGCTGCGCAACTGCACGGCGTCGCGCTACGCCGTGAACAAGGAACGCATGGTTCGGCTTTCCGAATACAGCCGTGATTGCCTGGATGAATTGCGTGCCGAAACCGGGATCGGCTACGAGGGTCGGCAGCTGGGAACGACGCAGTTGTTTCGCACGCAGGCTCAAGTGGATGCCGCGGCAAAGGACACTGCTGTACTGGAACGCTCTGGGGTGCCTTACGAACTGCTCGACCGGGACGGCATTGCTCGCGTCGAGCCGGCACTCGCGCACGTTCGGCACAAGCTTGCTGGCGCGTTGCGCCTTCCCAACGACCAGACCGGCGACTGCCAGATGTTCACCACGCGTCTTGCGGATATGGCGCGGGCGCTGGGCGTGGAGTTCCGCTTTGGGCAGAACATTCAGCGGCTGGCGTTCGCAGGTGACCGAATCGACGGCGTTTGGATAGACGGCGTGCTGGAAAAGGCGGATCGCTACGTGCTGGCGTTGGGTAGCTACAGCCCGAAGCTGCTCAAGCCGCTTGGTATTCGTGCCCCGGTCTATCCGCTCAAAGGTTATTCACTGACGGTGCCGATCGTGAACCCGGATATGGCACCGCGTTCGACCATTCTGGATGAAACCTACAAGGTCGCTATTACCCGTTTCGATCAACGTATCCGGGTCGGCGGCATGGCCGAAATCTCCGGCTACGACTTGTCATTGAATCCCGAGCGGCGTGAAACGCTGGAGATGATCACCAATGACCTTTACGGCCAGGGGGGCGATCTTTCCCAGGCGACCTTCTGGACCGGATTGCGCCCAGCCACGCCGGATGGAACGCCGATCGTGGGCGCCACACCCTTCAAGAACCTGTATCTCAACACCGGACACGGTACGCTTGGCTGGACCATGGCCTGCGGTTCGGGTCGTTTTCTCGCGGATGTCATTGCGCAGAAGCGTCCTCAGATCAGCGCTGAAGGCCTGGATATATCCCGATATGGCACTACCAAGGAGTTGAACCCGCATGTCCATACAGCGCCTGCGAACTGAGCCGCGTCTGAGCGAAATCGTCATTCACAATGGCACCGTCTATCTGGCCGGCCAGCTCGATGAGAACCATAGCGAAGGCATCGAAGCTCAGACCAAAGCCACGCTCGACAGTATCGATACCTTTCTGGCTGAGGCGGGTACCGACAAGACCCGCATCCTGTCCATTACGATCTTTCTGAAAGACATCGATGACCGTGACGGCATGAACAAGGTGTGGGACGCCTGGGTGCCGGCGGGCAAATCCCCGGCGCGTGCCTGCGTCGAAGCCAAGCTTTATTCGCCTGATGTGCTGGTCGAGATGACCGTCATCGCGGCACTGCCCTGATCCCAGCGCACGTTGCCTGATCGTGTAAGCGAAGCCGCCCGGTATTGCCGGGCGCTTTGCACGTATCCTTCCTATTCTTTCCCGTTCGAGAATCCACATGCGTCCCGCTCGCGCCCTTATCGACCTTCAAGCGCTTCGTCATAACTACCGTCTGGCCCGTGAACTGAGTGGCGCGAAAGCGCTGGCCGTCGTGAAGGCGAATGCCTATGGCCACGGGGCAGTTCGGTGTGCGAAAGCGCTGAGTGAAGAGGCAGATGGATTTGCAGTGGCGGCGATCGAGGAGGCGCTTGAGCTGCGTGAAGCGGGTATCACGCAACCAATTCTGTTGCTGGAAGGCATCTTCGAAGCCAGCGAGCTTGCATTGGTCGTGGCGCATGATCTCTGGATCGTCGTGCATGCGCCCTGGCAGGTCGAGGCGATCGAGCATGCCGCCATCAAGACGCCAATCCGCGTCTGGCTGAAAGTGGATTCCGGTATGCATCGTGTCGGTTTCCATCCGGCGGAATACCGCGATGTGTGGGAGCGCCTGAATGCCAGCGGCAGGGTCCGCGACATGGTGCTGATGACCCACTTCAGCCGTGCCGATGAGCTGGATTGCCTGCGTACCGACGAACAACTGGCTACGTTCGAGGCGGCCAGCGCTGGCCTGCCGGGTGAGGTCAGCCTAAGAAACTCACCCGCGGTGCTGGGATGGCCAAGCGTTCCCAGCGACTGGGTCCGACCGGGCCTCATGCTGTATGGGGCAACGCCGTTCGAGACCGCCCATGCGGCCGCTGCCCAGTTGCAGCCGGTGATGACGGTTGAATCCCGGATCATCGCGATTCGCGACCTGCCCGCGGGCGAGCCGGTTGGTTACGGTGGTCGTTACGTGACGCACAAGGCGACGCGGGTAGGCGTTGTCGCCATGGGCTATGCAGACGGTTATCCGCGTCATGCCCCAAGCGGCACGCCAGTTCTCATCGATGGTAAGCCCGGGCAGCTGATCGGCCGCGTCTCCATGGACATGCTGACGGTCGATCTGACCGAGCATTCCCAGGCGCAGGTCGGATCGGTGGTGGAGCTGTGGGGACGCAACGTGCCGGCGAGTGTAGTGGCCGAAGCTGCCGAGACGATTCCGTATGAGATCTTCTGCAATCTCAAGCGCGTACGGGTCGAGTATCTTGCCGACGACTGATCGGCGCGTCGTGTTGAAAATCTTGAACACTGTGCCATGATACGCCGCTCCTTGATTGCATCTCCCCCGAGGGACTCCGCTATTGGACGTAGGTGTTCGGCTGCAGGCCATTCGCAAGCTAAAAGGGCTTTCCCAGCGTGAACTCGCCAAGCGTGCTGGCGTAACCAACAGCACGATTTCCATGATCGAAAAGAACAGCGTCAGCCCCTCCGTGAGCTCGCTCAAGAAGGTGCTGGCTGGCATTCCCATGTCGCTGGTCGAGTTCTTTTCGCTGGACGTGGAGCAGGAGACCCAGCCCCAGGTCGTCTACCGCTCGACCGATCTGATCGACATCTCCAGCGGTACGGTCACCATGAAACTCGTAGGCAAGGCGCATCCGAGCCGAGCGTTCGCCTTTCTGGACGAAACGTACCCACCAGGCGCCGATACGGGCGATGAAATGCTCAATCACGAAGGACAGGAAGCCGGGATGGTTACCGAGGGCCGGCTGGAGCTGACGGTCGCCGGTGAGGTGTACATCCTGGAGAAAGGCGACGGGTACTACTTCGAGAGCAACCAGCCCCACCGCTTCCGCAACCCCTTCGATGTCCCCGCCCGCCTGATCAGCGCGACGACCCCGGCGAATTTCTGACATCCGTTACTGGTCACGCGCTTTCAGCACCGTAGGGTGGAATCCCGAAGGGCTTCCACCGTTTAGCACGGGCCATATGCGGCGCGACTCATAACCCAAACGCGCCGCTGATGACCGAACCGCATCAGGCGTGTTGCCTTCGGTATCCATCGTCGCGGTGAGTTGCGTGTCGCTAACCCATTCTACGGAGCGGGTGCCTGCCCCCGCTTCAGAACGAATGACTTACCGTTGCCGTGATGTTGCGTTCAGCGCCGAGGTAGCACGCGGTCGCCGAGTAACAGGACGCCACGTAGTACTTGTCGGTCAGGTTGTTCGCATTGACGCGGATCGTTGTGTCCTTCAGGCCAAGCCGGCCGAGGTCGTAGCTGACCGCCGCATCGAAGAGGGTGTAGGACGGCACCTTGAAGTCATGCGCATCATTGCCATAGCTACTGCCGACATAGCGGGCGCCCAGTCCGAGACCAAAACCTGCCAGAGGGCCGTCGTCGAAGCGGTAGTCTGCCCAAACGCTGCCCATGTGCTCTGGCGTCTGGTAGGGCGTATTGCCCTTGGCGTCGACGAGGTTTCCGGAGGTGTCGTAGGCAAAATACGATTTGCTGTATTCGACATCATTCCATGTGTAGCTGCCGATCAGGCGGAGCGCGTCAGTGACGTTGACACGCGCTTCGAGCTCGACGCCGCGCGAGCGTACTTCGCCGACCCCCTTGTAGAACGAGCTGGTGGAGAGGTCATTTTCCTTCGCGTAGAGGTTTTCCAGCGTCAGGTTGAAGAGCGAGACGGTGTACAGGTCATCCGTGCCATTGGGTTGGAATTTCACACCGGCTTCCCACTGCTTGCCGGTGGTTGGAGCCAGGATCTGCGCGCCGCTCGAGTAGTTCGATGTCGGGTTGAAGGACGTTGAATAGCTGATGTAGGGCGCGATGCCGTTATCGAACGTATAAAGTGCGCCAAGGTGTCCGCTGAGTTTCTCGCCGCGATTCGCGTCCTTGCCGACGATGTTGTCGTCTATGGACACGTCATACCAGTCCTGCCGCAGACCGGCGGAGATGTTCCAACGATCGACTTCGATCAGGTCTTGTAGATAAATGCCGGCTTGCTTTTGACGGCGTAGCGCATCGGCCGAGGGCGCGACGTTCGAGAGATCGACGGCGCCGTAAACCGGATTGAGGATATCCAGTCCGGCAATGCTGGCGTAGTCCGAATTGTTATGGATGCGGTTCTTCGAATACTGGTAGTCCAGGCCCATGACAACGGTGTGCGACGCCGCGCCGGTATCGAATTCAGCCTGCAGCATGTTATCGACGATCCAGGCATGCAGCTTTTCATCCCCACCGCTGTATCCGCGGCGCAGGACATTGCTGCTGCCGACATAACCGCTCTGCCAGATCTGATCGAGCTCCGTTTGCGCATCCAGATAGCGGAAGTTCTGACGTGCGCTCCAGACATCGTTGAAACGATGTTCGAACTCATAGCCCACCATCTGCTGGGTGCGGCTGAAATTCTCGATGCTCTTTTCGCCCTCGAAGAAGTGTTGCGACAGCCGTTTGCCGCCTCGCTTGTCGATCGTGCCCGACGCCGGGAGACTGCCGTGATAGCCGCCATTTGGGTCGTGTTGCAGGTAGGCGTAAACGTCAAGCTGCGTGTCGTCGCTCAGGTTCAGCGTCACGCTGGGCATGAGCGCGTAGCGGGTCTGTTTCACGCTGTCCGCCTGGCTATCGCCGTCCTCGGCGACGCCGACCAGGCGATAGGCGATGGCGTCGTTGAGCGGTGCGGTGTAGTCCAGACCAAGGCTGCGAGTGGCATTGCTGCCGTAGGATGCCTCCGCGCGACCCTTCGCGTCGAATTCCGGTCGTTTGGTCGTCAATGCCGCGAGCCCACCCGGGTTGCTTCGGCCGTACAGGACAGAAGACGGGCCCTTGAGCACGTCGATACGCTCAAGGAAGAACGGATCGATCTGCAGGGTCGAGAAGGAGCCCGGATCGCCCATGGACTTCAGCCCGTCGATGATGATGTTGTCGACTGAGCCGTCGTTGATTCCCCGAAGTGCCAGGTAGTCGTAGCGCTGCGTATGACCGTAGGGGTTCGTCAATACACCGGGCGTGTAGCGTAGCGCCTCGGCGACGGTCTCCGATCCCTGCCGGTCGATCTGCTCACGTGTCACGACCGACACGCTTTGTGTGGTCTTGGCGATTTCCTTGCTGGTCTTGGTGGCGACGCTGCTGTGGGTGGCGTTGAAGCCATCCATCGACCCCAACGCGTTACCCAGCGAACCCTGGACATAGAGCGGTCCGAGCTCGATACCGGCACCCTGAGGGGCGGGCGCTTCGACCACGGTCCACGTGCCGCCCTCTGTACGAATAGCCTGCAGCCCGCTGTCCTGTAGCAGGCGCGCGAATCCTTCGGTGACGCTGTATTCACCTGAAAGGCCTGCCGTCTCGTAGCCTGCCGTCAGAGCCGCCGGGCTCGAAAGCATCACACCGGATTCCGCGGCGAACTGGGTCAGGGCGGACGGTAGCGGGCCCGCCGGAATGTCATAGGCACGGACGCTGGTCTGCTGGGAAGGCACTGTCGCTTGGGCAAGCGCTGTTAAGCTGACAGCGGAGAGGGGTAGCGTGACGAACGCGGCGCGAATGGCGCGTGCCAGCTGATCGCGTGCGTGGGCGGGGATACGGCGCATGTGAATTCCCTTGGCAATTGGAGTAATTGCTCTATTGCCAAGCGAAATTCGAAAAGGGGAACCCGACCGTTAATTTTTTTTGGCCCGGCATACCGCCAGGTTGGTGGCGTCCGGGGGTGGGCTTCAGCCCACCCGAGGGTGATCAGATCGCAGCGAACGCCTGTTCCAGATCGTGAATCAGGTCGTCGGGGTTCTCGAGTCCGATGTGCAACCGAATCATCGGGCCATTTTGACTCCAGTCGGCAACCGTGCGGGTTCCGCGGCTGGTGACCACGCTCACCAGGCTTTCGTAACCACCCCAGGAATAGCCCACGCCGAAGAGGGTCAGCGCTGCAACGAATCGGTCGATGACCGTGTTATCGCGCTGCTTGAATTCAAAGCTCAGCAGGCCATTGGCTCCCGTGCAGTCGCGTTTCCAGAGGGCATGGCCCGGATCTTCGGGCAGGGCAGGGTGGAGTACGCGTACGACCTCGTTGCGGCCCTGCAGCCAAGCGGCGACCTTCAGGGCATTTTGCTGATGCAGTGCAAGGCGGGCACGCACGGTGCGCGCGCCACGGAGCACAAGGTACGCATCGTCCGGGCTCACGGTATTGCCGACGGCCGTGTTCATGCGGGCCAGCGGCTGCCAGCAATCTTCAGTCGTCGTTACGCTGCCCATCATGACGTCGGAATGGCCGGCGATGTACTTGGTCAGCGCCATTACGGAAATGTCCGCGCCGAGCTGGAGGGGGCGGTAGATCACGCCAGAACCCCACGTATTGTCGACTGCCAGCAGAACACCGCGGCGCTTGCACAGGATCGAAAGGGCGGGCAAATCGCACATCTCGTAGGCCAGTGATCCGGGGACCTCGGCGTAGACCATGCGGGTGTTGGGCTGTAGGCGCGATTCGACGTCACTGCCGTCGGTTGCAAAGAAGCTGTATTCGATGCCGAACGGCTCGAGATAGTCTTTTGCCAGGCGACGTACCGGACCATAGACGGCATCCGTGATGAGCACGTGATCGCCGGGTCGCAGGTAAGCCTGGAACATCTGGGCAATGGCTGCCAGACCTGTAGGGTAGAGGCGCGTCCCATGACCCCCTTCGAGTTCGGTGACGAAAGCCTCGAGGGCCTGCGCGGTTGGGTTGCCGTTGGCGCCATAGCTCAACTGGCCCTGCGCCTCGGTTTCGCGCATGTGGGCGAGGTCGTCGAACAATACGCTGCTCCAGCGCACCACAGGCGGATTGACGGGCCGCCCGCCACCGCTGTCGAGGTCACGCCCTGCATGGACGATACGGGTGTCGGTATGAGGTTTGCGCTCGTTCGGCATGGGCAATTCCTGTGGGTTGTCAGGGACATGCTAGCGGAAAATACGCCGAGGCTTGGCCCTCTTCGGCTTCATGCCGGTTCGACGGATACCCACCAGGGCAGTAGCCGACGGATGCGGACGGGCAAGGTTGCGGCCAATGCATCCAGGATCAGGTCGGTATCTCTAAGCGGGAATGCGCCCACGACGCGAAGTGCCGCGATGTCAGGGGCATAACCCAGGTAACCGTGGCGATATCGGGCAAGGTCATCCAATACGTCTCCGAGCGCACGATCTTCAGCGAGTAACAGGCCATTGATCCAGGCGTTACGTGCCAGGTCCGCGGCAAAGCGTGCTTCCACTCGGCTCGCGGCGAAGCGGACGCCATTACCCGCTCGGATGATCTCCAGAGGTGACGAATTCAGGCTGGCGCTGCCCTGGTAGACACTCAGCTCCAGGTCGTCACGCGGCAGCCGTCGCAATGAACAGCGACTGCCCGGTGACAGGATCACCTGGCCCGCGGGGGTATCCAGTGCCAGCGTCGGAGTCGGACCCTGCGTCTGCAGCGCGACCTCGCCTCGCAGGAGCCGAATCGTGCGCTCATTCGCAACAGCAATTGCCGAGTCGCTATTAAGCCAGGCGTCTATTCCACCCGGCAGCTGCATGTGACGCGTTTCGCCGATCGCGGTACGCGCATCGGCCTGCAGACGCTGCCAGATCGGGCCGCCACTCGCAGACAGGGCGAGCACGCCGCCACCCAGCATGACGCTCAGCGCCTTGATTGCGTGTCGACGGCCCGTTCCACGCGGGCTTAATGCGCGTTTGGCCGCTTCGGAATTGGCGCCTGCCAGATGCCGCACCTGCCCGCTGATCTGCTCCACACGTTGCCACGCCTGGGCATGGTCCGGATAGTCGACCCAGCGCTGCCAGGCATCGTGGTCGGCTTGGCTGCATTGGCCGGATGCCAACAGCGCGAACCATTCAGCGGCCTCACGCAGGATGCGGTGATCGCCGTTCATGCACCGTCGCCCGCAATAAGGAGGCATTGGAACATTGCACGGGCCATGTACTTTTTCACCATCCGCTCCGAAACGCCGAGTCGTTCGGCTATGACCGCATAGGACAGGCCGTCGAGCTGCGAAAGCAGAAAGGCCTGGCGGGCCCTGTCCGGCAGGGCGGCCAGCATGGAGTCGATGCGCACCAGCGTCTCGATGATCAAGAGCCGTGCTTCCGGCGATGGTGCACAGGCCTCGGGTATCGCGGCAAGCGCCTCGAGATAGGCGCGCTCGACATCACGTCGGCGCCAGTAATTGATCAGCAGGCCTTTCGCGATGGTGTGTAGATAGGCGCGCGGCTCGCGCAGGGTGGTGATATCACTGCCGCGGGCCATCAGTCGCAGGAACGTGTCCTGCGCCAGATCGGCAGCGTGGTCGGTACAGCCCAGTTGGCGACGTAGCCACTGGTTCAGCCAGCCATGATGCTGCACGTAGAGCTGACCAACGTCGGGCTTTAGTACGGCGTCGCTTGGCATGAGGGTTCGGCCCTGATTGGTAATCGCTTGATCTGCAATGACCAAGCTGAACGCCAATGATAAGTATTATCAGGCGCGATTCCAAGCTGCGAGCGTGCCCGTGCGAGGCCCTGGGCGGGGCCTGACCATAGAGGCCGGCGCCGACCGCGACCGCGGGCCGCCAACCCGTTAGCGGCGACGAATCAGAAGGCCTGCTAGCCAGAACGCCATGCCAGCACCTGCAATGAGCGTAGGCACGACCTTATTGGAGTCCACCGATAGGGCGCGGTCCTTTGCTTGCGCATCGAAACGCCCGTGGCAACGGTGTTTTCCGGACACCGACTCATCCACGTAATCCGGGCGTCCTGCTGTCTCGGGGCGCTCCGTCATCTGGCCGTCATAGGCCTTACGGGCGAGCAGGCGATCCATCAGGCCTGGCGCGACGTAGTTGCCAAGAATGGTTTGAAGCGTGGCGCTGCCAAGCCAGATCTCGCGAGGCGCGCGGCGTGCTGCATCGTAGATGGCACGCGCCGCTACTTCCGGCTGATAGATGGGTTCTACCGGCTGTGCCTTGTACGGGAGCTTGTTGCGTGCCCACTCGAATTGCGGGGTGTTGTGCCCTGGGAGATGAACCATCGTCAGGCGGATGCGGCTCTGGTCGTGAATCAGCTCGCTTCGCAGGGAGTCAGTAAACCCTCGTAGCGCCGCCTTGCTCGCGCAGTAGGCAGACTGCAATGGAATCGAGCGATACGCCAGCGCGGAGCCGACCTGAACAATGGTGCCGCGGTCGCGCTCACGCATGCGCCGTAGGGCAGCCAGTGTGCCGTGAACGGCCCCCAGATAGGTGACCTCACTCACACGGCGATACTCTTGGGCAGTGGTTTCGTGAACTGGCGCCAACACCGTGTTCATCGCGGAGTTTATCCAGACGTCGATGGCGCCGAGCGCGCCTTCGATCTCGTCGGCAGCGCGCTCGACCGCTTCGGCGTCAGAGACATCAACCGAGCATTTCTGCACCCGGGCGCCCATCGCTTCGAGCTCGGCAGCGGTTTCGTCCAGCCCACGAGCGTTACGCGCGATCAAGCCGATCTGGTAGCCACGACGGGCGAAATGGCGAGCCGTAGCGCGGCCGACCCCCGCGGTGGCGCCAGTAATGACAACAGTCGGTTGGGGATGTGACATGAAACGCTCCTTCAATAAGCACTAGCGTTAGGAACGCGGGCGTATCCGGACGGTTCATGTGGGATTGTGGCGGCGGATTACCAGAGTGACCGGCGGCACCGCCACCCGGGCCTGGCCGAGTCGCATCGTACTCGGGTCAGAAATCGCCCCATAGCTGTTGCGCGACACTCAGGGCAACCACCGGCGCGGTCTCGGTGCGCAGTACGCGGGGGCCCAGGCGTGCAGGAAGAAAGCCGCTACCGTTGGCCAGTTCGACTTCCGCCTCGGTCAATCCCCCTTCCGGACCGATGAGAAAGGCGAGCCGTGACGGTTGGGGGTGAGCGGTCAGTGGCGTGGCAACAGGGTGCAATACAAGCTTGAGATCGGCACTGACGCTGCCAGTCCACTCGGCGAGCGTAACAGGGGAGTGCAGGGTCGGTAGCCGGGATCGTCCGCACTGCTCGCAGGCGCTGATTGCTACCTGCCGCCAATGTTGCAGGCGCTTCTCGGCGCGTTCGTCCTTGAGGCGGACTTCGCAGCGATCCGAAATGATGGGTGTGATCTCGGCAACGCCCAGTTCCGTCGCCTTCTGGATAGCCCAGTCCATGCGCTCGCCGCGTGAAAGCCCCTGTCCCAGGTGGATACTCAACGGAGATTCCTCCAGGCCGGGCAACTTTTCAGTCAGTTCGGCAATGACATGCTTCTTGCCAACCTCTTTCAGCGTCCCTCGAAACTCGTCTCCGCTGCCATCGAACAACTGTACGGCGGCGCCTGCATTCAAGCGCAGCACGCGGCCTATGTAATGAGCCGATGCTTCGGGCAGCACGGCGTCGCCGAGGGAAAGCGGAGCGTCGATGAAGAAACGGGATAGGCGCATGGTCGATCAGTCACAGTGCGGATGGCAATTCCAGGCTTAGCCCGGATCGCGATGGTGGGGATGAAAGTCGGTCGGAACAGAAACGGTTGCACGCGAACGCGTTGCGATATCGATGCCTTCGGTCGCGACCTCGGCAAGAAAGTCGATCTGCTCGGGCGTGATCACGTAGGGCGGCAGAAAATACACCACATTGCCCAGTGGACGCAGCAGCGCACCGCGCGACAGCGCATGTTGATAGACGGCAAGGCCCCGGCGTTCCTGCCAGGCATAGGCCTGCCGGCTGGCTTTGTCACTGACCATCTCGATCGCGAGCGCCATGCCTGTCTGGCGCACCTCGGCCACGTGAGGGTGATCGACCAGATGGGCTGTCGCATCGTGCATCCGCTTTGCGAGCACCTTGTTGGCCTCGAGCACGTTGTCCTGTTCGAAGAGGTCCAGGGTAGCGAGCGCAGCGGCGCAGGCCAGTGGGTTACCGGTATACGTGTGAGAATGAAGGAAGGCGCGTAGCGTCTCGTATTCGTCATAGAACGCCCGGTAGATCGTGTCGGTGGTAAGCACTGCAGCCATGGGCAGATAGCCGCCAGTGAGGGCTTTGGACAGGATCAGGATATCGGGCGTGATACCAGCCTGTTCGCAGGCGAACATCGTACCGGTCCGGCCAAAGCCCACGGCGATCTCATCATGGATCAGGTGTACGCCGTAGCGGTCGCACGCGTCGCGGAGCAGCGTCAGGTAGACAGGATGGTACATCCGCATGCCGCCCGCACCCTGAATCAGAGGCTCGACGATAACCGCCGCTGTCTCGTGGGCATGCTCGGCGAGCGCGCGCTCCATGTGCTCGAACATCTGCCTGGAGTGCTGTTCCCAGCTCTCGCCCTCGGCTCGGAGGTAGCAATCCGGGCTCGGTACCTTTATGCAGTCGAGTAACAGGGCTCGATAGGTTTCAGTGAACAGCGAAACATCGCCAACGGACATCGCGGCAACCGTTTCGCCGTGATAGCTATTGGTAAGCGTGATGAAGCGGCGCTTGCCGGGCTTGCCGCTGTTGAGCCAATAGTGGTGGCTCATCTTCAGTGCGACTTCGATGCCCGAAGAGCCGTTGTCTGCGTAGAAGACCCGATCCAGCCCTACTGGCGTAATGGCGACGAGGCGCTCGGACAGCTCGACTACGGGCGCATGACTAAAGCCTGCCAGCATGACGTGCTCGAGTTGATCCAGCTGGTCACGAATGCGCGCATTGATGAGCGGATTGGCATGGCCGAATACATTGACCCACCAGGAGCTGACTGCGTCCAGGTAACGCTTGCCATCGAAGTCTTCAAGCCAGACGCCCTCGCCGCGGCGGATGGGAATCAACGGAAGGCGCTCGTGGTCTTTCATCTGGGTGCATGGATGCCAAAGCACGTTCAGGTCGCGTTGCATCCAGTCGGCGTTCTGGCTCATGGCAGTCTCCGCAAGGCTAAGCACGACAGGGTACCAGAGCCAGGTGATCACCCAACCCAATGAGCGGCTCGCTCACATCTATCAATTCGATATTTTACAGCGAATTTTTGTTCTTTATTTCGATGGGTTTACGGCTAGGCTTAGCGCATCGAAATTTGGGAACGCTGCGATGCATTGGCGTAACAACACAGACAGGTACGGAATTGTATCGATCCTCTTTCATTGGGTAACCGCCCTGACCGTATTCGGGCTGTTCGCGTTGGGCTACTGGATGGTTGGCCTTGGTTACTACGACACCTGGTATCACCGCGCGCCTGAGATCCATAAAAGCATCGGCATGCTACTGCTGATTCTCACGGTAGCGAGGCTCGCCTGGCGACACATCAGCCCGGCTCCCAAGGCTCTGGTAACGCACGGCACCATGGTCCGTCGTGCGTCGAAAGCAGGGCACCTGTTGCTTTATCTCGGGCTGCTTGCGGTCATGTTCGCCGGGTATTTCATCTCTACGGCAGATGGGGTCGGGGTGTCGGTCTTCGGCTGGTTCACCATTCCGGCTGCTGTCAGCCAGGGTGCCTCGCAAGCAGATCTTGCGGGCGTCATTCACCGCTACCTCGCCTGGGGGCTCGTGATTTTTGCGGTTGCCCACGGCCTGGCGGCTATCAAGCACCACGTCATTGATCGCGACCGCACGCTCGTGCGCATGCTCGGTCGCTGAACCATCAGGAAGCCGCGCTTCCGACAAAGGAGAAAACATGCTCAAGAAATCGCTCGCTGCACTTGCCCTGGGTTCGGCACTCTTCGCTGGCCAGGCCATGGCCGCCGACTACGTGATCGACAAGGAAGGCCAGCATGCCTTCGTGAACTTCAAGATCAGCCACCTGGGCTATAGCTGGCTCTATGGCACCTTCAAGGATTTTGACGGCACCTTCAGCTTCGACGAGAAGCAACCCGAGGCCAGCAAGATCACCGTGAACCTGCGCACTGCCAGCGTAGACACCAACCATGCCGAGCGGGACAAGCACATCCGCAGCGCCGACTTCCTCAACGCTGACAAGAACCCGAATGCGACCTTCAAGTCCACGTCGGTCAAATCCACTGGCGAAGGCACAGCAGACGTCATGGGTGATTTGACGTTGAATGGCGTTACCAAGCCGGTCACCATCAAGGCCAAACTGGTTGGTGAGGGCAGCGACCCATGGGGCGGCCATCGTGCAGGCTTTGAAGGCACGACCACGCTCAAGCTCAAGGACTTCAACATCGAGAAAGACCTGGGCCCCGCTTCGCAGGAAGTGGAGCTGATCATCTCGTTCGAAGGCGTGCGCAAGTAAGTCAGATGTACACAAAAAAACCGGCCAATGGCCGGTTTTTTTTGTTCGCGTCCATTAATGACCGGGCAGGCGCAGGGCGGGGCTCAATCGAAGCATATCCAGGCAACTGTCCACCAATTGCGCACCGTGCTGGTCCAGATCGAACGCCTCCGGAATGAGCACCCATTTGTCGAGAATGCCGCCAATGCAGCTGTGGAGGCAGAACGCAGCGAGTGGAACGTTCAGGTCGTCAGGTAACTGACCCTTGTTGACCGCATTGCGCAACGATGCCTCGATTTCCCGGTCACATTCCCGACGTTCGTTTTCGATCTGGCTTCGAAGATCACCGAGCTCATCAGTCAGCTCGCATTTGTGCGCGATGATCTCGTGGACACGCCGTGCCTTCTGGTCATGGACGACATCATGGAACAACTTCGTCAGCAGATCACGCATACGTCCAAGCGGGTCAGGCTCGGCCTCGTTTCGGCTCGCCTCACCTAGCGGTTCAAGCGGTTGCGTCAGCCGATCAAGCATGGCCTGAAAAACGTCGGTCTTGTTTTCGAAGTGCCAATAGATCGCTCCCCGGGTAACGCCGGCAGCAGAGGCAATGTCTGCCATCGTGGTACGGGAAACGCCCTTGTCATGAAAACACTGTTCCGCAGCATCGATGATCTGCAGTCGGGTTTCCTGGGCTTCTTCTTTGGTGCGTCGGGCCATGGCAGTACTCAATACATCGAGCCGGGACTCAATGGGTTCAACACGTCGTTCTATATTTGCAACGCGAGTGCGTTTACAAACAATCATGCATGTAAGTATATTTTCGCGTCAATCTGCCGTCCCTGTCCGCTGGTCGTTCCGCAAGCCAATGGCTTCGCGCCCAGCTCAGTTCGTCTCAACGAGGTCAACCATGTCGATCAAGCCAGCTTCCATAGCACTGGTGTCCGCTGTCGTTCTCGCCCTTTCCCTGTCAGGCTGCGGCCAGCAGGAGGACGCTCCTCAACAACAGCAAGGCGCAGCGCCGGCGCCTAAGGTCGGCGTCGTGACCCTCAAGGCAGAGCCCTTCGAATTGACCACCGAGCTGCCCGGGCGTACCGCGGCCTTCCGCATGGCTGAAGTGCGGCCTCAGGTAAACGGCATTATCGAGAAGCGGCTGTTCAAGGAAGGCACCGAGGTAAAGGCTGGCCAACAGCTCTATCAGATCGACGACTCGACCTACCAGGCCACCCTGAGCAGTGCAAAGGCGACACTCGCGTCAGCCCAATCCCTCGCGCAGCGCTACAAGCAGCTGGTGTCTGACCGCGCCGTGAGCCGTCAGCAGTACGACGAGGCGCAGGCCGCCTACCTGCAGGCCAAGGCAGATCTGGATCAGGCGCAGATCAATGTTCGATACACCAAGGTCATGGCGCCCATTTCAGGGCGTATTGGTCGCTCGGCTGTGACAGAGGGCGCGCTGGTCAGCAACGGTCAGACCCAGGCAATGGCCACCATTCAGCAACTCGATCCTATCTATGTCGACGTAAGCCAGTCTGTCACCGATCTGCTGGCGCTGCGTCGTGACCTTGATGCTGGCCGCTTGCAGCGTGCCGGCGAAAACAGTGCGAAAGTGAAACTGGTGCTGGCCGACGGTACGGACTACGGCCCCGAAGGTACGCTGGAATTTTCTGAAGTTTCCGTGGAAGAGAGCACAGGCTCGGTCATCCTGCGGGCGGTGTTCCCGAATCCGGAGCGTGTACTGCTACCGGGAATGTTCGTGCGCGCCGAACTGCAGGCCGGTGTACGGCAGGAGGCTCTGCTCGTGCCGCAGCAGGGCATCACGCGTAACCAGAAGGGCGAGGCCACCGCAATGGTGGTCAATGCGAACGATGAGGTGGAGCTGAAGACGGTGAAGACCGACCGCGCGGTAGGCAGCCGCTGGCTGGTAAGCGACGGCCTCAAACCTGGTGACCGGGTTATCACCGAAGGCCTGCAATACGTTCAGCCGGGCGCCAAGGTCAATGTGTCCGAAGCCACCAATGTCAATCAGCCTGCGGCCAAACCGCAAGGTTGAGGGGATAGACGAACATGTCGAGATTCTTCATCGATAGGCCGATCTTCGCGTGGGTAATCGCGCTGATCATCATGCTCGCGGGTGGCCTCGCCATCCTCAAGCTTCCGGTCAACCAGTACCCAAGCATCGCGCCGCCTGCGGTATCGATTCAGGTTAACTATCCGGGCGCCTCGGCTCAGACGGTCCAGGATACGGTCGTACAGGTCATCGAGCAGCAGCTCAATGGTATCGACCACCTTCGCTACATCAGTTCGGAGAGTAACTCCGACGGCAGCATGCGGATCATCGTGACCTTCGATCAGGCCGCGAATCCGGACATCGCGCAGGTTCAGGTTCAGAACAAGCTTCAGGCCGCGATGTCGCTGCTGCCTCAGGAAGTCCAGCAGCAGGGTCTGCGGGTCAACAAGTTCCAGCAGAACTTCCTGATGGTGGTCGGCCTGGTTTCGACTGACGGGAGAATGACCAACTTCGACCTGTCCGACTATATCGTGTCCAACATGCAGGACCCGATCTCGCGTACTCAAGGGGTAGGCGACTTCCAGGTATTTGGTGCGCAGTACTCCATGCGCATCTGGCTGGACCCGGACAAACTCAACAACTTCCAGATGACACCCAGCGACGTGCGCAACGCCATCGAGGCGCAGAACGTGCAGGTATCGTCTGGCCAGTTGGGTGGCCTGCCTTCGGTGCAGGACCAGCAGCTGAACGCCACCATCATCGGCAAGACTCGCCTGCAGACGCCTGAGCAGTTCGAGAAGATCCAGCTGCGGGTGAATGGCGACGGCTCTCGCGTATTGCTGCGCGATGTCGCCCGTGTCGAGTTGGGTGCCGAGAACTACAGCATCAGCGCGCAATACAACGGCAATCCTGCATCAGGTATTGCGGTGCGCCTGGCGACCGGGGCAAACGCACTTGATACGGCCAAGGCGGTCCGTGCCACCGTCGATGAGCTCAAGCCTTTCTTCCCACCAGGTGTTGAAGCGGTCTTCCCCTACGACACGACGCCCGTCATCTCGGCCTCGATCGAAGGCGTTGTCCACACGTTGCTCGAAGCCTTCGTGCTCGTATTCCTGGTCATGTTCCTGTTCCTGCAAAACCTGCGGGCAACGCTGATTCCGACCCTGGCAGTGCCGGTCGTACTGCTGGGAACCTTCGGCATCCTGCTGGCCTTCGGATACAGCATCAACACACTGACCATGTTCGCGATGATTCTTGCGATCGGCTTGCTCGTGGACGATGCGATCGTGGTCGTCGAGAACGTCGAGCGGGTGATGCGAGAGGAGGGGCTTGACCCCAAGGAAGCGACCAAACGCTCCATGGGGCAGATCCAGGGTGCGCTCGTCGGTATCGGTGTGGTCCTTTCCGCCGTGTTACTGCCGATGGCGTTCTTCGGCGGATCGGTAGGTGTGATCTATCGCCAGTTCTCGATCACCATCGTATCGGCCATGGTGCTCTCGGTGATCATGGCGTTGATTTTCACGCCCGCATTGTGTGCAACGATGCTCAAGCCGATCGACAGCGAGCATCACGAAAACAAGCGGGGCTTTTTCGGCTGGTTCAACCGTACGTTCGATAACCTCTCCCAGCGTTACCTGGGCGGTGTGCGCTACGTGCTCGGCCGTCGGGTAACGTTCGTTTTGATGTACCTGGTCATTGTCGGCATCATGGCCTGGGCCTTCACCCGTGTCCCCACTTCCTTCCTGCCTGAAGAAGATCAGGGTGTCCTGTTCGCGCAGGTTCAGACCCCGGCGGGCTCCTCAGCGAACCGGACGCAGCAGGTCGTGGATCAGATGCGTGAGTATCTGCTGACCGACGAAAAAGACACCGTGAATTCGGTCTTTACCGTCACCGGCTTCAACTTCGCCGGCCGCGGCCAAAGCTCGGGCATGGCGTTCATCATGCTCAAGCCATGGGGCGACCGCACGACCGAAGAGCAGGGTGTTTTCGCGTTGGCACAGCGCGCACAGCAGCACTTCTTCTCGTTCCGAGATGCGATGGTGTTCGCCTTCGCACCACCCGCCGTGATGGAGTTGGGTAACGCGACAGGCTTCAACTTGTTCCTCGAGGACCGCGCAGGCGTGGGCCACGAGACCATGATGAAGGCGCGCAACCAGTTCCTGGGAATGGCATCGCAGAGTTCGATCATTGCCGGCACTCGCCCCAATGGCCTGAACGATGAGCCTCAGTTCCACCTCATCATCGATGACGAAAAGGCACAGGCACACGGTGTTTCGCTCTCTGACATCAACAGTACGCTGTCCATCGCATGGGGTGGTTCCTATGTGAATGACTTCATCGATCGTGGACGAGTCAAGCGTGTGTACCTGCAAGGCCAGGCCTCGTCCCGGATGACGCCGGAAGACCTGAGTAAGTGGTACGTTCGCAACAGCGCGGGCGAGATGGTGCCGATGAATGCGTTCGCCACCGGGGAGTGGACCTACGGTTCACCCAAGCTTGCACGCTACAACGGCGTAGGCGCGCAGGAGCTGCTGGGCCAAGCCGCCCCCGGCCACAGCTCGGGTGAAGCGATGGCGGAAGTCGAGCGCATTGCCTCGCAATTGCCGGCCGGCGTTGGTTATTCGTGGACGGGGCTGTCGTATGAGGAACGCCTTTCGGGATCGCAAGCACCGGCACTGTATGCCATCTCGCTGCTGATCGTGTTCCTGTGTCTGGCGGCGCTTTACGAGAGCTGGTCGATTCCGTTCTCGGTCATGCTGGTCGTGCCCCTGGGTATCCTGGGTGCGGTACTGGCGACATGGGGACGCGGTTTGTCCAACGACGTGTTCTTCCAGGTGGGTCTGTTGACCACCATTGGTCTCTCGGCGCGTAACGCAATTCTCATCGTCGAGTTTGCCAAGGCGCAGTACGAGGCAGGCATGTCGTACTTCGATGCCGCGCTGGAAGCCTGCCGTATGCGTCTCCGCCCGATCGTGATGACGTCCCTGGCGTTCATCCTCGGCGTGGTACCCCTGGCTGTGTCCAGCGGCGCCGGTGCAGGCAGTAAGCATGCGATCGGTACTGGTGTGATTGGCGGCATGCTGTCTGCCCTGATATTGGCGATTTTCTGGATTCCGTTGTTCTACGTAATGGTCAGTTCGCTGTTCCAGCGTAAGCGTCCGGCCGCCGCAGGCGACGAGGAGAAAGCATCGTGAGGAAGTCACTCATAGCATTGGGTCTGAGCGCCGCCATCAGCGGCTGCTCTCTGATCCCGGATTATCAGCGTCCTGAAGCACCGGTGCCGGACGCCTGGCCGCAGGGCGAGGCGTATGCACAGGCTGCACAGCCGAGCGACGCACGCTTGATCGGCTGGCGCGAGTTCTTCCAGGACCCTGCGTTGCAGCAATTGATCGATGTCGCACTGCAGAACAACCGTGACCTTCGAGCCGCCGCACTGAACGTGCAGTCGTACCAGGCGCTCTATCGCGTGCAGCGCGCACGGGTGCTGCCGTCCATTAGCGCAGATGGTGCTGGTACACGCACCCGCACGCCGGGAGACCTCGGTATTACGGGCGAGCCGCGCACGGCTGGGCAGTACAGTGCGACGCTGGGCGTTTCGTGGGAGGCTGACCTGTTCGGTCGTCTGCGCAGCCTGAGCGAGCAGGCACTGCAGCAATATTTCGCTACCGAGGCAGCACAGCGGGCTACGCAGGTGAGCCTGGTTTCGAGCGTAGCGACTGCCTACCTGACGTGGCAGGCGGATCAAGCGCTGCTGGACCTGAGTCGCGATACGTTTGAAACCTACGAAAACAGCCTCAGCATCACCCAGCGCAGCTACGACGTTGGCGTTGCCACCGCTCTGGAGCTACGGCAGGCCCAGACCGCAGTTAACCGAGCCCGCGCTTCGGTTGCGCGCTATACGCGCCAGGTTGCTCAGGACCAGAACGCTCTCAACACACTGCTCGGCCAGAGTGTGCCGCCAACCTTGTTACGTCAGCGGGACCTCGGTGCGCAACAGCTTGCGCAGCTTCCTGTAGGTCTGCCGTCGAACGTGCTTACGCAACGGCCTGATATCCAGCAGGCCGAGTTCCAGCTGCGTGCGGCCAATGCAAACATCGGTGCGGCACGAGCGGCGTTCTTCCCCAACATTAGCCTGACGGCAGCAGCCGGCACGGCGAGCAGCCAGCTTTCCGGTCTTTTCGATGGTGGATCAGGGTATTGGACATTCGCGCCGCAGATCAGCTTGCCCATTTTTACGGCAGGTCGCCTGCGGGCTGAATTGAATTACGCCGAGCTGCAGAAGGATGTACGAGTCGCCGAGTACGAGCGTACGATCCAGGAGGCATTCCAGGAGGTTTCCGACGGGCTCGCGGCGAGACGTACCTACGTGGATCAGGTGCAGGCCCAACGCGATCTCGTCGAGAGCACAGAGGGCTATTACGACCTTGCGGACCGCCGCTACCGTACCGGAGTGGACAGCTATCTCGTTCTGCTCGATGCGCAGCGCGAACTGTTCGAAGCACGCCAACAGCTCATCACCGACAGGTTGAGCCAGTTGACCAGCGAGATCAGTCTCTTCCGTGCCCTGGGCGGCGGATGGGACGCGCAACAGCAGACGCGTCCGGCTTCCTCGCCGGACGCGTAACCGCTTTTTGTAATGGCTCAAAGGCCCGACCTCGCGTCGGGCTTTTTTATGGGCCGCTCAATATTCGGGAAGGCTCGGTAAGCGTTCCCGGCTTCCAGCGTGCAGGCAACTCCACTTATCGCCATCCATAAAAAAGGCCCGTATCCACCGATACGGGCCTTTCCACTAGCCTGACGCTATTAGCGATTACGCGTAAGCAGAGCCGGCTTTTCGGTGCGTTTGCGCTCCGTCGAGAGCGTTTCGAGCTGCTCGAGTGACGGCAGGCGCTCACCCTTGCGGACGATCAGCGGCTGACGCTGGGGGCGTTCCTGAGGCTGAGGCTCGCGTGCAAACGTGTCGCGCGTTGGGTTATCCGCGCGGCGTTGACCGCGCCCCTGGCCGCCGCTACTGCCGTTACGCGAAGAAGGATTGCGGGGTTTCGGTTTGCCGCCTCGCTGCGCGCCGGCACCTGCATTCGCACCTGCATTGTTGCGACCACCACCACCGGCGGGGCGTCCACCGGCATTGTTACGGCCGGGTTTCTGTCCACCTCGACCCTGACGCCCGGTGTTCTGGTTCGGGCTTACATAGTCGGCGCGGTTGCCGAAATTGTCGTACTCATCGTCCAGAAACTCTTCCGGGTCGCGGTTTGCCAGCACCGCTGCAGCCTTGGCGGGCTTCGGTGCGGCAGTAGCGTCACTGCCCTCGGCACCTTTGCCACGGCGGCGGTTGCGGCGGCGCCGTGAGCGCTCCGGCTTGTTCTCGTCCGACGATGCCCCAGCTCCGGTTCCGGGTCCCGTTTCAGCACGAGATTCGGCTGGCTGCGCACGTTGTTCCGACGCGGCGGCTTTCCTTGGCTGACGAGGTTTACGCTCACCACGAGGCTGGCGCGGTTCGCGCGGCTCTCGTTGCTCAGGCGCTTCGACTTCCAGCTTGCTGACGTCAAAGCCTTGCATATCGCCAGCAGGAATCTGCTGGCGGGTCAGGCGCTCAATCGCCTTGAGCAGTTTTTCTTCATCCGGCGCGACAAGCGAGATGGCTTCCCCGCTACGACCAGCGCGGCCAGTACGGCCGATACGATGGACATAGTCTTCCTCGACATTGGGCAGCTCGAAGTTGACGACGTGAGGCAACTGGTCAATGTCCAGACCGCGCGCCGCGATGTCCGTCGCTACCAGCACGCGAATGCTGTTGGCCTTGAAGTCGGCCAACGCCTTGGTACGGGCATTCTGGCTCTTGTTGCCATGAATCGCCGCAGCAGGCAGGTTCTGCTTGTTCAGGTACTCGGCCAGACGGTTTGCGCCATGCTTGGTACGGGTGAACACCAGCACCTGTTCCCAGGCACCCATGGTAACCAGATGAGCGAGCAGGGCGCGCTTGAGGTTGGCCGGCAGGCGGAAAACGCGCTGCTCGATACGCTCGACCGTCGTGTTGGGAGGCGTGACTTCGATACGCTCAGGCTCGTGAAGCAGCTTGTTGGCGAGGTCGGTGATGTCCTTGGAGAACGTCGCCGAGAACAACAGGTTTTGCCGCTTGGCAGGTAGCTTTGCCAGAACTTTTTTCACGTCATGAATAAAGCCCATGTCGAGCATCCGGTCAGCTTCATCGAGCACCAGAATTTCAATGCCGGAAAGGTCGACTGCGTTCTGGCCGACCAGATCCAGCAGACGGCCAGGGCAGGCCACAAGTACATCCAGCCCCTTGGCGATCGCTTTGATTTGGGGGTTCATGCCAACGCCGCCGAAAATGCAGGCGCTGTGCAGGGGCAAGTCACGGGCATAGAGCTTGAAGCTGTCGTGAACTTGCGCGGCGAGCTCGCGTGTTGGCGTCAACACGAGAACACGGGGTTGTTTTTCGCTATACGAATGCGTGGCCGAAGGCTGGCCGCCCGGGAACAAACGTTCCAGTACCGGGAGGGCGAAGCCGCCGGTCTTGCCGGTACCCGTCTGGGCAGCAACCATCAGGTCGCGGCCTTGCAACACGGCGGGAACGGCCCGCTGTTGCACCGGAGTGGGTTCGGTGTAGCCCGCGGCCTCGACGGCGCGGACCAAAGCCTCGGAGAGACCGAGGGATGCGAAGGACATGGGCAATCCTGTCTTATGTATGGGCGAGGCCCGATAGGGATAGAAGCCTGGCTTGAATCGCGCGTCGAAGGTGCGATCCCGTCCGGTCCTGCGGGCTGAAGGAGCCGGCATCCGGACGCAAGTCTGGCGGAAGTGCGGAGTATATCCAAAGATATCCCGCAGTCATACGACTGCAGGATTACACGGCAGTTCGTTTAACGCAAAACCTTTTGTGTCTAGTACGCCGACTCTACCAATACCTCTTCACCCAAAGCGCCGTTGGCGGGCATGGGCCTGTTGGTGGAGTTGGGTGCACGCATCACCCGAATCGGTCGGGCGCCGGCATTGAGGGCCGAGCGAACGTCCGAATCGGAGTCCCCATAGTAGATGGCGAGGTGGGTCGTGCGGATCGCGGCGGTCTTGTCCGAGCTGCCGGTGAAGATGACCGGGTGCATGTCCGTGATGGCGAATGCCTTCTGCACCAATTCGGTGACCTGCTCATCCCGCGTTTCCGGCCGTGCCGTGATGAAGTACAGGCTGTCTCCACGCGCTTGATGGAGGCTGATCAGCTGGCGCGCGACGTCCTTTGGCATCGAGTAGCGGTCGCATCCGGCGTTGAGTTCCTGCCAAAAATCGTCGTTACGCAGGTAGTCATTGGTGTCGGGCGAATACTTCTGCTTTCCGAAATAGAAGCACGGGCTCGAAAACAGCACGGTGTCATCGATATCGAAGCCCACGGCCATGGGTGGCGTGCCGGCAAGGCTCGCTTGCAGTGCCGCCATGTCGACCCATCGGATATCGGATGCCTGGACAGGCAAGGCCTGGGCCCAGCTGCCAGCACTGGCGAATGAAAGAGCGATAGAGATCAACAGCCGGGGCAACGCACGCACGCGCATGGGGACGTTCCTGTCAAAACACGGAATCAGCCTGGGCCGATCCATTCGATATCTGCCAGGCAATAGGCCGATAATGAAAGCTGACAGATATGACAGTTTGCAGAACGTTCCTTTAATGGGCCATCCGATAGCAAGCGGGTGCCCGACACACCTGGCCAGCCAGCACTTAAACGACTACTTCGCAGCGTTCACCCGAATTCAATCTGTCATGCACGCATAACCAAAGCGTCATATCGCACTGGCACCGTGATCCTGCCTTTCGGGACAGGAATCGGAAAGACCGCTGGTTCCGAAGGCAGATGAGCCCGCATGAGCGGGTTGCTGCGACTGTCGGAGAGCTGCCATGCGTGCCTGGGATCAACCGAAGAAAAAACACGTCCACATCGAGATCATCCCGATGATCGACGTGATGATGTTCCTGCTGGTGTTTTTCGTTTTGATCAGCCTGAACGTCATTCCGGCCCTCGGCATCAAGACGCAGCTGCCAAGCGCGGCGACTGCCCAACAGTTGAAGCCGCAGAACAAGGCGATCATTACGCTCGGTACGGAAGATCGTTTGCAACTCGACGGCGTAGACGTTCCGCAGAACGCACTGGTCGACCGGCTCAAGGGCCTTGAGCAAAACGGAGAAAAGCTGGTTGTCATTCTCAACAGTGACGAAGGCGTCGAGGTTCGGCGGCTTGTAGCCGTCATGGACCTGCTCAAGGGCAGCGGCTTCTCCTCCGTTTCCATCGCTACTCGTAAGCTCTGAACGTCATGAGTTTCCTGCTTCGTTCCCGAAAAGCAGTCGCTTGCGTACCTGCCGTGTGCCTGCTTGCGGTGGCCATACAAAGTGCGATGAAGACGGACCTGAAAATTGATCCGCGCTACGACGAGAGCACTGTCGAGATCGCGCTGCTCGATCCTCAGGATCTGCTCCCACCGGAGCCCGAGCCGGAGATTGTCCCTGAGCCTGAGCCTGAGCCCGAACCCGAACCCGAACCCGAACCCGAACCCGAACCCGAACCAGAGCCGGAACCACCGCCGCCTGAGCCGGAGCCGATCGTTGAGCTTCCGGAGCCACCGAAACCTCAGCCAGAACCACCCAAACCCAAACCCAAACCCGAGCCCGTTAAGCCGGTGGCGCCTAAGCCTGTGCCGCCGAAACCGGCCCCACCCAGGCCCGCGCCGCCCAAACCACAGCCGGCACCTACGCCAGCGCCACCTGCAGTGGCCAAGCCGGCAGAGCCGGTGAAGGCACCTCCGGCGCCGCCAAAGCCCAAGGTTGACGGCGCGGCCACGGAAGCCCGGTACCTGACCGCATTGCGAGCTGAACTGGACAAGTACAAGCAGTACCCGCGAGGGCGGGAAGCGTCGCTTCAGCGGCCAACCGGAAATGTCGTCGTTTGGCTGCTCGTGGACCGAAGCGGCCGTGTTCTGGACTCCGGCATCGAGACCAAGGCCAAGAACATGCTGCTCACCCGTGCGGCGCAAACCAGCCTGCGACGCATCGAGCGCGTAGCGCCCTTCCCGGCCGAGGCCTTTGCCGGCAGCGATCGGTACCGCTTCAGCGCGACGTTCGTTTACAGCCTTGAAGACATATAGATCTGCCTTCACTAAATCCAAGAGGAAATTGGGGACATGACGCTTAACAGGATGTTCGTGATGCTGCTGGCCGCCGGTTGCGGCACCTGGACGGCCGCGGGGCTTGCCCAGGAAACTGCCGACGTCGGTGATGTGAACGTCACCGGCCAGACCCTCGGTAATGGCCGAATGGTCCACGAAGAAGCGCCGCGGTCACGGTCGACCGTGACCAAGGAGGCGCTGGAAAAGATGGCTCCCACGGGTAACGGCATCGACAAGCTGCGCTATACGCCCGGCATCAACGTTTCAAGCGACGATGCGTCCGGGTTGTCCGGCTTCAACTTCACCATGCGCGGCATGAAGTCCGATCAGATCGGCATGACCATGGATGGCATCCCCATCAACGATTCGGGTAGTTATGAGTCCTACCCGAACCTCTTGGGCGACCCAGAAAACCTGCAGGAGATTTTCGTCACCCAGGGCAGTTCCGACATCGACGCACCTAACATCGGGGCAAGTGGCGGGAGCATTGGTCTGGTTTCGATGCGTCCGACCGAAGACTTCGGCGTTTTCGCCAAGCAAACGGTTGGCAGCAACAACTTGAGCAAGACGTTCGTACGCCTGAATACGGGCGAATTCAACGGCCTGAGCAACTACATCTCCGCCTCCAAGACGCAGAGCGACAAATGGAAAGGCAAGGGCGATCTGGATGCAGAGAAAGTCGAACTGAACAGCCTGTTCAAGTTCGGTGAAGCCAATAGCATCAATGGCATTTTCAAGTACCACAAGCAGGATAACTATCGGTACTCCACCGCAAGCAAGGCGCAGTTCTCGGCCGACCACGAATACGATTATGCAGAGGCGCCGGCATTCGGAACCTTCAACGGACAACCGGTGCTTACTGGCGCGAGCTACAAGACATCGCGTAACCCCTTCGAGAACTTCTCGGCGGCAATTACCAGTCGCTTCCAGCTGCGCGACGACCTGCAGCTTACCGTAGCGCCGTATTATTACTGGGCAAGCGGCGGCAGCTACGGTGCCAATGGCAATGCTGCGGCGCTCAATAGCGGCACCTCCAACCCGGGCGGCGTCTACGACCTTTCGAACCTCAATAGCTTCAATGGCTACCGTGGTGACGGTAATCCAGTCAGCGGTTACTACTATCGGCCGTCGTGGACCGAGACCTGGCGTCCAGGGATCAATACACGATTGAGTTGGAACCTGAACGAGGAACATACGGTAGACATAGGCTACTGGTATGAACGCGCACGGCAGCGCCAGACGCAACCATTCATACCGCTCAAGGGTGATGCCGCGCCCGTCGAGCGCTGGGCCGAGTACCACGGCTCGGATCAGGTTCGCGATGCCAATGGCGCGGTCGTACAAGGCCGTGACTGGTTCACCGTTACGCCTGTGCACAAGCTGTTCATTCAGGATACGTGGTATGCGACGCCCGACCTTACCCTGACTGGAGGTCTGGCTTATCAGCACACGGAGCGTAAAGGTAATAATCGCGGCAGCCTCACCGACGCACCGGTCAAACGAAGCCGGAGCTACAACGAACTACTGCCCAGTTTCAGCGCCCGATATCAGCTCGATTCAGAGCAGCAGGTCTTCTATAGCCTGAGCCGCAACATGCGGACGCCCCCGAACTACGCGCTTTACAACGGCGGAGACTCCATCAGCCTCGACCCGGAAATGACCTGGAACCATGAGTTGGGGTGGCGTTTCAACGGTGAGGACATGGCGCTAAGTGCGACGTTGTTCTATCTCAAGTACACCAACCGACAGGTCTCGAGCCGTAACCTGGATGGTGCGTACGAAATGTTGAACGTAGGCACCGTCGAGAACCGTGGCGTCGAATTGGAGTGGAGCGGACTGCTCCCGCACAACTTCAACTACTACGCGTCCTACACATACACCGAAGCCGAACAGCAGAACGACACCCTGTTCTCAGGCGTGAACCTTCCCACCAGTGGAAAGCAGGTGGCAGGTGTTCCCAAGAATCTGTTCAACCTGAGTCTGGGCTATGACAACGGCCGCTATTACGGAAATGTCATTGGCAAATTCGTGGACAACCAGTTCGGCGACCTCACCAATGATCAGTCCATCCCGCATTACACCGTAGTCGACCTGAATCTTGGCTATCGCCTGCCAGTCACAGGCGACCTTATGAAAAGCGCTACTGTGCGTTTCTCGGTAAACAACCTGTTCGACCGCGAATACCTCAACGGTGTGAATTCTACGCAGTTCAACGCCGCTCGCTATGACGGCCCGGGCGGCGCCTTCGCCAGCGCCGGCACGCCGTACTACACCATCGGCGAAGAGCGCACTGTCGCGGTATCGCTTGAAGCATCTTTCTGAGCCTGAGGGGCTGGCTTGCCAGCCCCGTTTCTTCGCGTTCGACGAGGTTGACCATGAACATGGACCTGCTGCACGACATCACCTTCTTCATCATGTATGCCGCTGCTGCCGCAGCCGCCTTCGTGGTGATCGAGCGTGCGATCTTCTTTGGCTACACCTTGCGCAATGCCCGCGCGCTGGAAAGCGCCATGCACCGCCGCGTTCGCTCGGTCGAAGAATTGCCTGAGGCCCTGCGCAAGCGAGATAGCCTTCCGCTTTCGCTGGTCGGTCAGCTGCTGGACGGCCGCCAACACGTCACGTCTCACAATGAGCTGGAGGACCTGGGGCAGGCGATCTACATTTCGATGCGGGGCAAGCTGGCCCACGGCCTGTGGATTCTTGAAACCGTTGTGGCGGGTGCTCCGTTGCTGGGTCTGCTCGGAACGATCCTGGGCATCATCGATACGTTCAAGGCGTTGGCCGATGCCGGCGTCTCGGACCCGGGCGAGGTGTCGCGTGGCATTGGTACAGCGCTTTATGCGACGGGCCTTGGCATTGCGATCGCCCTGGTGGGCCTGGTCTGCAACAGCCACCTGCAGGATCGGCTGGAGCTGATCAATGATCACCTCAAGATGCTGGTACTGCGCGCCGGTATGGGGGCTACATCTCATGCGCCAGCCGCCGTGCAGAGCGCGCCGGGTGTATTGCATCCCTCGCACTGACAAGGACGACCGACACCATGCCGCATCTGCGCCCACTGAGCCGTCTGACGCTCATCGCCGCTGTCCTTCTTGCGGGCTGTAGTCAGCACCGGCCCCAGGAGCCCGTCGAGGTCAACATCCTCGCGCTCAATGATTTCCACGGCTACATCGAGTCCGGCAACCTGAGCTACCTCGACGACGGTGGTCAGCCACAGAAAATGAAGGCGGGTGGGATCGCCGCCATCAGTGGCGTGCTCGCCGAAATGCGCAAACAGGATCCCGAGCTGTTGTTCGTAGGTGTTGGCGATCTCATAGGCGGCAGCCCGCCGATTTCATCCATGTGGGCGGACGAGCCGTCGCTTCGTGCCATGGACATGATGGGCATGCGTCTATCCGCCGTGGGCAACCACGAATTGGATATGGGGCGCACGGAATTCATGCGGCAAATTCAAGGCGGCTGCGATTCGCCGCGCCCTGACAAGGCCTGCCAGTTCGAACCCGGATATACAGGCATCCAGTTCCCGTACCTTGCGGCCAACCTCGTGGACAGCCAAACGGGCAAGCCACTGTTTGCGGCTTATCACGTTGAGGAGGTGCATGGGGTCAAGGTTGGATTCGTTGGTGCTGTGCTCGAAAGCGTCAGCACGATGATTTCGCGCGACGCGATGGCTGGCATGAAAACGCTCGATGAAGCAGACGCCATCAATGCGCAGGTTCCCGAATTGCTGGCCCAGGGCGTCCAGGCGATTGTTGCGGTTGTGCACCAGGGCGGAACAACGTCGGAAACGAACGAGCAGCCGCCCTGTACCGATCTGCGTGGTGATATCGCCACGATCGCCAAGCGGCTGGACCCGCACATCAAGGTGATGCTTAGCGCCCACAGCCATCAACGCTATCTGTGTCAGGTAGGCGATGTGTTGGTTAGCCAGGCCGGCGCCCACGGCAAATTGATGACGCACGTAAAGCTTCTCGTGGATCCGAAAGGCGAACAGCCACTCGCGGTTGAGGCAAAAAATGTGGTCGTGGATCCCGCGCGCTATCGCGCCGACCCCGCGGTGGCAGCCTTGGCCGAGAAGGTCGCTGAGCGTAGCCAGGCTATGTTGCGCAAGCCGGTGGCCCGTCTGGGCGCCACGGAAATCAGTCGCCAGGCGAATGCCGATGGCGAATCCCCAATGGGCAATCTGATTGCTGATGCGCAGCTCGCCGCAACGCTGCCGCTAGGTGCGCAGGTCGCATTCATGAACATGGGCGGCATCCGTGACGGGATCACTCTCGAGCCTGCACAGCGCGAAGTCACTTATGCGCAAGTGGCTGGGATTCAGCCGTTCAACAACGGACTGACACTCCTCACGCTTACTGGCCAGCAACTGCGCGCATTGCTAGAGCAGCAATGGCGTGGAGAAAGCTTCAACCCGCTGCAACCGTCGGCCAGCCTTCGCTATCGCTGGGACCCGGCACGTCCGACTGGGCAGCGTGTCATTTCTGGAAGCGTCATGCTGAACGGCGCTGCAATCCGTGACGATGCTGCCTACCGCGTAACGGTGAACTCCTTCATGGCTGACGGAGGTGACGGTCTCACGGTGCTTACCGAAGGGAGCAATCGCCTGGACACTGGGTTGAACGATCTGGAAGCCCTGATCACCTACCTACAGGCCAGGGACGAGGCGGGTACACCGGCGGGTCGTGCCCAGGCGGACGGGCGAATCCGTCGCGTAGAGAGCACGGCGAGCGGGGCGCGCTGACGTGCTCGCTCTGCCAAAGGCGACTCACGATGAAATGGTGCGCGTAGCGAAGTCGGCTGCAGCGCGCGCCTGGTGCCCGCACTCGGCCTTCCCCGTTGGTGCGGCCCTGCTTGTTGAGGGTGGCCGCATCGTCGCAGGTTGCAATGTCGAGAATGCATCCTTCGGCCTGACCAGCTGCGCGGAGCGCAGCGCGCTGTTTTCAGCGCTGAGCCAGGGGGTGGATCGAACCGCACTGCGTGCCATGCTCGTGTACGCGCCAAAGGTCCCCGTGATCTCGCCTTGCGGCGCATGCCGTCAGGTCATGGCTGAACTCATGGACCCGCATTGTTCGGTGTATTGCCTGGGGTATGACCCGGCAGCAAGCCGGCAATGGTCGGTAACGGACTTGCTGCCCGGGGCCTTCCACCTGCCGGGCTGACCGCAATACCTATGGAGTCGTCGAATGGGCTGTATCGGCGTAGTGGTGCTATTGCTGCTCGCCCTGGCAATGTCCAGGGACCTGCGCGCAATCCGGCTGCGCACCGTCATCGGCGCGTTCGTGCTTCAAGCGACGCTCGGGCTGTTCGTGCTTCACGTGCCTTGGGGGCAGCAGGTGTTGGGAGGGTTGTCCGCTTCGGTGGCGTGCCTGCAGGACTACGGGCGCGAGGGCATCGCCTTTCTGTTCGGCGGACTGGCAGGCGGTCGAATGTATGAGGTCTTCGGGGGCGGCGGCTTCGTCTTTGCAATTCAGGTGCTGCCCTTGATCGTGTTCTTCAGTGCGTTCATTGCCGTGCTCTATTACCTGCACGTCATGACCTGGCTTATACGGGTAATCGGGGGAGCGCTGCGCGGATTGTTAGGAACGAGCCGAACGGAATCCATGGCCGCTGCGGCGAACATCTTCGTGGGCCAAAGCGAAGCACCGATGGTCATACGGCCTTACCTACCGACACTCACGCGCTCGGAGCTCTTCGCCGTGATGGTTGGCGGCATGGCTTCGGTCGCCGGTTCAACCTTGATTGGCTACGCCAGCCTGGGCATTGAGCTCAAATATTTGATTGCTGCAAGCTTTATGGCCGCGCCGGGTGGGCTGCTGATGGCTAAATTGATCGAGCCGGAGAGCGAACGCCCGAGCGAGCCCGTCAACGCGGTTTCCCCCGGTCTGGCCGATAAACCGGCGAATGTGCTCGACGCCGCTGCACTGGGTGCTTCGAGTGGTTTGCAACTGGCCCTCAACATTGGGGCAATGCTGCTGGTGTTCATTGCATTGATCGCGCTCGTGAATGGTGTGCTGGCGTGGGCGGGCGCCTGGGCCGGTTACCCCGATCTCAGCATGCAACGGCTATTGGGCTATGTATTTGCCCCGTTGGCCTTCGTGATCGGCGTTCCGTGGGAAGAGGCGATCCTGGCGGGTGGCTTCATCGGCGAGAAACTGGTCCTTAACGAGTTTGTCGCGTTCGTGGACTTCGCATCGGCCACTCGAGCGGGAGCCGGGTCAGCGCTTTCTCCAGGCGCTCAGGTCATCATCACCTTTGCGCTTTGTGGATTCGCCAACCTCGCATCAATCGGCATCATGCTCGGTGGCCTGGGTGGGATGGCACCCTCGAGGCGACCGGATGTGGCGCGCCTTGGCCTGAAAGCTGTTGCGGCCGGAACGTTATCAAATCTGATGAGCGCAGCGCTTGCCGGCCTGTTCATCTCACTCTAAAGCCGGGGTGTTTTGGGGGTGGCACTCGCCGCGTAGCGGACAGCCAGCGCGGCGCCGCGTGACGTCTTCGCCGGTAGATGCGTCTTCTGATGCGTAGCGACGATGCGGGACGTTGCCATATGCAGCGTTACCATGCACTGGGGTAGAGCAGGACAAGGGCCGTCACTCAAGCGTGCGCCAAGGGCAGGATATGGCTAATCACAAGATTGAGATTCGTCGCAAGAATATCGAAAAGATCCTGCTCGCCGCCGAGCGCGTCTTTGCCGAGCAGGGCTACGCCGGTACGTCCATGGCGGATATCGCCGCTCATGTCGGCCTTCCTCGCTCGAACCTTCACTACTACTTCACGACGAAGGAAGAGCTGTATCGCGAGGTACTGGTCAACCTGCTGGCACTGTGGGAGAAAGAAGGCGCCTGCTTCGATTACTTCGATGACCCGCGCGTCGTGCTGACCAGCTATATCCGGGAGAAGATGAACCATTCCCGAACTCGACCCTATGGCTCGCGGTTATGGGCCGGCGAGATGATGCACGGCGCGCCGCTCATTCACGATCGGCTCGATGAAAATCTCGGTGCCGGGGCAAAGACCAAGATCGCCAAGATCCGCCAATGGGTCGACGACAAGCGCATCCTGCCAATCGAGCCCTCGGCGTTGCTCTACATGATCTGGGCGTCTACCCAGCATTACGCGGATTTCGAACATCAGGTCACGACCCTGAATGAGGGGCAGCCCCTTTCAGACGATCAGTTCGAGCACTGCGTGCAAACGGTAACGGCTGTCATCTTGCGCGGAATTGGGCTGGCGCCCTGAGAAAGAACGCTTCGACCGGCGCTTGTAGGCCAGTCGAAGCAAACCGAGGCATTTAGCGGCCCAGGCTCAGGTTGTTGCAGATGGCCAGGCAGGGATCGGCCTGATTGAGCGTATAGAAATGCAGACCCGGGACGCCGCCCTGGATCAGTCGCTCGCACATCTCGGTAATGACCTGCTCGCCGAACGCCTGGATGCTCGCAATATCGTCGCCATAGGCTTCGAGCTGCTTGCGCAGCCAGCGGGGGATTTCAGCACCGCATGCATCGGAGAAGCGCGCCAGTTTGCTGTAGTTGGTGATGGGCATGATGCCGGGCAGGATCGGGATGTCCACGCCTGCCTTGCGTACCCGCTCAGCGAAATAGAAGTAGCTGTCGGCGTTGAAGAAATACTGTGTGATCGCGCTGTCGGCACCGGCCTGGGCCTTCTTGATGAAGTTCGCCAGGTCATGCTCGAAGCTGCGCGCCTGCGGGTGCGTTTCCGGGTAAGCGGCCACTTCGATGTGGAAGTGATCACCCGTGGATTCGCGAATGAAGGCGACCAGCTCGTTCGCATAACGTAGCTCGCCGCTGGACAGACCCATGCCGGAGGGCAGGTCACCACGCAGGGCGACGATGCGCCGAATGCCCTTGCTACGATACAGCTCCAGCAGCTCGAACAGCTCGGCCTTGCTGTCGCCTACACAGGACAGGTGAGGTGCCGTCGGTACGCTCACCTCGCCGTCGAGTTGTAATACGGTGTTGAGCGTCCGATCTCGGGTCGAGCCGCCTGCACCGTAGGTGCAGGAAAAGAATTCAGGGCCGCGTTCGGCCAATTGGCGTGCGACGCCCATCAGCTTCTCGTGCCCGGCTTCGGTCTTGGTCGGGAAGAACTCGAAGCTGATCGGCGGATTATTCGATGTCATATGCATTTACCACGCATGTCGGCGGCGCACGCCGGGCGGATGAACCTACCCGGCGTGCGCCGGCCGCGATTAGTACCGGTAGCTGTCGGGCTTGAATGGGCCTTCGACTTCGACGCCGATGTAGCGAGCCTGCTCGGGCGTCATGCGGGTAAGCACGCCACCAAAGCCTTTCACCATCTCAGCAGCCACTTCCTCGTCGAGCTTTTTCGGCAGAACCATCACGGTGACGTTGGCTGTCTTCTCGGCAACAGGCAAGTCAGCGAATTTCTCCTGGAACAGGTGGATCTGCGCGAGCACCTGGTTGGCGAAGGAGCCATCCATGATGCGGCTCGGGTGCCCGGTGGCATTGCCCAGGTTTACCAGGCGGCCTTCGGCGAGCAGGATGAGGTAGTCATCATTCGATGCATCGAAGTTGTCCTTGCCGGTACGGTGGATCTTGTGGACCTGCGGCTTGACCTCTTCCCAGTGCCAGTTCTTGCGGGTGTAGGCCGTATCGATTTCGTTGTCGAAGTGACCGATGTTGCACACGACCGCGCGCTTCTTCAGGGCTTTCAGCATGCCGGCATCGCATACGTTCGCATTGCCGGTAGTCGTGACGATCAGGTCGATCTTGCCAAGCAGCGCGGTGTCGATGCACGCGTCTGTACCGTCATTGATGCCGTCCTTGTACGGCGAGACCAGCTCGTAGCCGTCCATGCAGGCCTGCATGGCGCAGATCGGGTCGACTTCGGACACCTTGACGATCATGCCTTCCTGACGCAGCGAGGCAGCCGAGCCTTTACCCACGTCACCGTAGCCGATGACCAGCGCCTGCTTGCCGGACAACAGATGATCGGTAGCACGCTTAATCGCATCGTTCAGGCTGTGACGGCAGCCGTACTTGTTGTCGTTCTTGCTCTTGGTGACCGAATCGTTGACGTTGATGGCAGGCACCTTCAGCGTGCCGCCGCGCAGCATTTCCTGCAGGCGGTGAACACCGGTGGTGGTCTCTTCAGTGATGCCGTGGATGCGATCGAGCATCTGTGGATACTTGTCGTGCACGATCTGAGTCAGGTCGCCACCGTCGTCCAGAATCATGTTCGCTTCCCAGGGCTGGCCGTCCTTGAGGATGGTCTGCTCGATGCACCACTCGTATTCTTCCTCGGTCTCGCCTTTCCAGGCAAAGACGGGGATCCCGGCGGCGGCGATGGCTGCGGCGGCCTGATCCTGGGTAGAAAAGATGTTGCAGCTCGACCAGCGGACTTCGGCGCCCAGCGCGACCAGTGTCTCGATGAGAACGGCGGTCTGGATGGTCATGTGGATGCAGCCGAGGATCTTGGCGCCCTTGAGGGGCTGCTCGCCTGCATACTTGCGGCGCAGGCCCATCAGTGCCGGCATTTCGGATTCGGCGATGATGATCTCGCGGCGGCCCCAGTCGGCCAGGGAAATGTCGGCGACCTTATAGTCGTTGAAATCGGCAGGCGTGATGACAGCGCTCATGCAATGAGTCTCCATTCGTAATGTGCGAATGGGCGCCGTTGATGCGTTCTGGGAAACGCCCCGATCGAGCCTGACAGGTCAGTGCCTGCTGCAGCGCCCCTCGCTCGGGTGGCGGGCATGCCCGGACTGTGCCGGTCATGTGAAACGTGACGAAGTATAGCTTGGTCCAAGCGGGCACCAAAGTAATTCTGTCGGCCCGACAGGCGTCTATGGCGGCCATTGAGATACGTCACGAGACAATCAAGGCGGGCACGAGCAGGATGTAGATGTAACGCAACGATAGGCTATCCAAGGAGGCTGCATGAATTTCCATACCCGCAAGTGGGTGAAGCCCGAAGACCTCAACCCAAATGGCACGCTATTCGGCGGCAGCCTGCTGAAGTGGATCGATGAGGAGGCGGCCATTTACGCCATCGTGCAACTCGGTAGCCAGCGTGTCGTGACAAAGCTCATTTCCGAGATCAATTTCGTGAGCTCTGCCCGGCAGGGCGACATCATCGAGCTTGGGATCACGGCGACCGATTTCGGCCGCACGTCCATTACCATGCGGTGTGAGGTGCGCAACAAGATCACCCGCAAGAGCATCCTGACGATCGACAAGATGGTCTTCGTGAACATGGGCGAAGATGGCCAACCCGCTGCGCACGGCAAGACGCATATCACCTACATCGAGGACCAGTTCAAGGCGTGACGGCGGTTTCGTTGAGCTTGGGCGGTTGCCAGGCCGTGGCCCTGCGCCGCATGTGATGCGCGCGTACCCCGAAGCCTTTTACGTTCAGATCGACCAGGCGCTCCTTCACGTCGAGGACATCCGGATGCCTGAAAAAGGCATAGAGCGCCTCGGCCCTCTTGGGGCCTACGCCTGGTTGTGCTTGCCATTCGGCAAGCGAGCGGTCAGCCAACGTGTCCCAGTCGTTGCCCAGATCGGCTGAACCGGTTGGTGGCAGCCCCAAAGCGCGGAGCCATGTCTGGAAAGACCTGCTACGGGCCTTCTGAGCCTGGACGACGAATGCTTCGGAGCGGAATCGTTCGAACCCCGGAATGTTCATCAGGGTATCGGGCCGCAGCTCCAGCCAGTCCAGCAAATCATTTACCGAGCCTGCGCGAACCAGCATCTTCCAGGTGCCGGGGCCGACGCCATCCAAATCCAAGCCGCGCTTCCCGCCCAGCCATTCGAGCCGCGCCAGGAACTGACTTTCGCAGCCCGGCGTGAATTGCCAGCAGCTCAGTTCGTGATAGGTCCCCGGTTCCGGCGCACGTATGGGGTTGCGGCCCGGGTGCTTGAGCACGACGGTTTCGAGCTGCGGGATCGTCAGCCCGGCGAGGGCGACAGCGACTCTGTCGCCGGGTTGGATGTCGAGTTCCTGCCAGCGACGGAGGGAACCGAGGCTCACGTTCTCTATGCGTCGGTCATCGATGACAACCGGCTTCACCTTGAGGATCGGCGTAATGCGCCCGCTTCTACCTACGTTGAATTCTATGTTCTCGACTTCGGCGAGTGCCTTGGAGTAGGGGTATTTCCAGGCGATTGCCCAATGGGGCGCCTCTGCGCGCCAGCGGCTGGCTGGCGGGCGCTCGGCCTGGCGGATCACGATGCCATCCGTTGCGAAGGGAAGCGGCTCGCGGTACCAGTGTTCGCGCCAGTGGGCAATGTCCTCGAGCGTCTTGACGGGTTGGGTCAGTGCCACGCTCTGCTGAAAGCCGAGACGTGAAAGCGTCTCCATGCGCGCTTCCTGGGTCGCTGGGCCGTCTGGCCAATCCCACACGAACAGGCCGAGCTTGGCGAGGTCTTCCGGTGCGGCGGCGTTTTGAGCCATCAGCCCGGCCACCTGAGAGCGTGCCCGCCGGCTACCCATGTCAGCCTGGATGTGCGCGTCGTAACGCCAATACAGCTCGCCCTGAAGTACGAGTCGCTCAGAGGCGTCGTCCAACGCATTAGGAATCGCAGGAACGTTGCGGGCCTTCTCCGTCCAGTCCTGCCCGGTTTCACCGTCGCCTCGACTGACAGCACGGACCAGCTGCCCATGTGCGTATTCCAGTGTGATGGCTACGCCGTCAACCTTGGGCTGCACCCAAAGGTCGTTGCGGCTATTCATCCACACGGAGACGTCCGAGCTGTTGCGGGCCTTGTTAAGACCGGTTTGCGGAATGGGATGCTTGACGGGACCTGCAGAGGTTTCGAGTGGCGCTGGCAGTGATGACGGCTGTTCAAGACAGGTTTGCAGGTGTTCGGCGTCTACCCGTGCCTGGTCATAGATCTCGTCGTCAACGATGCCGGCACCTTGCCGGTGATAGGCATCGTCCCAGAGGATGAGCTGTTCGGTAAGTGCGGATAGCTCTACGCGCGCAGTACTGAGCGAAGGGCAGTCGGCGACCGCGAGCGAGCTGGCGGCCAGCAGGCCCAGTAGCGTGATCCAGCGGTGAGAGTAGAGCATCCGTGCTCTCCAGTCGTTGTTTGTTTTGCGCATGATGCCGCTGTCCGGTAACGCCTTCCGGGCAGCGGTCACGCTTCAGCCAAATTTGGTCGAACCGGTCCAGCCGGACCTACCCGGCTGGACCTGCCCGGTCGGACCTACCCGGCTGGACCAATACGTCAGAGGCCGGCGTCAGCGCGGAGTGCCTCGACCTTGTCGGTGCGCTCCCAGGTGAAACTGGTGAAGCTGTCGTCGCCGACCGTGACCTGCTCCGGGTTGCGGCCGAAGTGGCCGTACGCCGCGGTTGCCCTGTACATCGGGTGTAGCAGGTCAAGCATGGTCGTAATAGCGTAGGGCCGCAAGTCGAAATGCTGGCGAACCAGCTGCACGATGCGATCATCGCTGATTTTGCCGGTCCCGAATGTGTTGACCGAAATGGATGTGGGCTGTGCAACCCCGATCGCGTAGGAGACCTGGATCTCGCAGCGCTCGGCGAGGCCTGCCGCAACGATGTTCTTCGCTACGTAACGGCCCGCGTACGCCGCCGAGCGGTCAACCTTGGACGGGTCCTTGCCGGAGAACGCACCGCCACCATGGCGCGCCATTCCGCCATAGGAGTCGACGATGATCTTGCGGCCAGTCAGCCCGCAGTCACCCACGGGGCCGCCAATGATGAACTGCCCGGTCGGGTTGATATGAAATTGGGTGTCCTTGTGCAGCAATTCTGCAGGCAGGACATGCTTGACGATCAGCTCCATGACGGCTTCGCGCAGGTCGCTGTATTTGACGTCCGGGTTGTGCTGAGTAGAGAGCACCACTGCGTCGATACCGACTACCTTGCCGCCATCGTAACGGCAGGTCACCTGTGACTTGGCATCTGGACGCAGCCACGGCAGCAGGCCGGATTTGCGCGCTTCGGCCTGACGCTCGACCATCGCATGCGAAAAGCGGATTGGTGCAGGCATGAGCACGTCCGTTTCGTTGCTGGCATAGCCAAACATCAGGCCCTGATCGCCAGCGCCCTGGTCTTCAGGCTTGGCGCGATCGACGCCCTGGTTGATGTCCGGAGACTGCTTGCCGATGATGTTCATCACACCACATGTCGCGCCATCGAAGCCAACGTCCGAGCTCGTGTAGCCGATGTCGCAGATCACGTCGCGGACGATCTGTTCGAGATCGACCCAGGCGCTGGTGGTCACTTCGCCAGCGATGATCGCCACACCCGTCTTGACGAGCGTCTCGACCGCCACGCGGGCGTGCTTGTCCTGCGTGATGATGGCGTCCAGCACCGCATCGGAAATCTGGTCGGCAATCTTGTCCGGGTGCCCTTCGGAGACGGACTCGGACGTAAACAGGGAGTATTCGCTCATCTATCGGTTCCTATTACCGGTGGGTGAGGCGGTCTTCGGCAGGCCTGGCGAAGTGCCGAACCTGAATCTGAAAACCATTGCGTAAACCTATATAGAGACTTTCGCCAGGCGTAAGCCCAGCTGCATCGGCCCATTGGGCCAGGTCATCCTGCTCGAAGCCCAGCCAGACATCGCCGCAGGCATCGCGAGCCCAGGCCTGATCGTGGCTGCACAGTTCAGTGACCAGCAGACCACCGCCAGGTGCCACGAGTCTTGCCAGCCGCTGAACGGCGTGCTCGGGTTGCTCGAAATGATGCAGAACCATATTCACGACGACGCAGTCTGCCGCGTCCTCTTCGTCATTGAGCGCGTCGGCCAGCTTGAGCGCGACATTATCCAGCCCCTGTTCCTCGCAGCGTCGCCGCGCGAGTTCCAGCATGGCCGGGTTGTTGTCCAGTGCCGTCACCGCGCTGAAGCGTTGGGCCAGCGCAGGTAGAAAACCGCCATCGCCTGGGCCGACCTCCAGCGCCGTGGCGCGCGATGGCCAGGGAAGGTTGTCCAGGAGCGTCAATACGCTGTCTCCGTACTGGGGCAGGCCGGCGATCAGATCCTGTTGCGCCTGAAATTTTTCCGCCATGCGCGCAAAGAACTCCCGACTGGCAGCGGCGCGCTGCTCCTGCACCGCGGCGATGCCAGCCCTGATGCTAGCGCTAAGCTCCAGACCGTCGACTTCATCGAGCAGAGCCGTGTGCAGCGTGCTTCCCGGCTGATCGGCTCGAGGCAGGGCACGACGGTAGAAGATCGCATTGCCTTCCCGACGCGTCGCCACGAGCCCCGCCTGTGAGAGCACCTTGAGGTGATGACTCATGCCCGATTGGCCGGTGGCGAAGATCTGCGAAAGCTCCAATACGCCGAACGAGTCGTTCGTCAACGCTCGTAATACGTTGAGACGCAACGAGTCGCCCCCGGCCTTGCACAAGGCAGAGAGGGTTTCGGCAGCGTCTTTTAGGGGTACGGAAGCGCGCATGTTCATTGGAGATGAAGTCTAGACGGCGGTTTCGCTTCGGGCAATCTCAATATCAAAATGTTTTGATATTGGCACGAGCCGCAGCCTGCGCGCATCTGACGCGTATGCCGACTGTAATTGAGTATTTGCTACCGCTTCCGGCCTGGGCGAAAATAGCGGCCCTTTCTATCTATGCCGTACCCCGCAGGAGACTTTTTCGATGCCCAGCCGTCGCGAACGCGCCAATGCCATCCGCGCCCTCAGCATGGATGCTGTGCAGAAAGCCAATAGCGGCCACCCCGGTGCGCCCATGGGCATGGCCGACATCGCCGAAGTACTCTGGCGTGACTACCTCAAGCACAGCCCGACGAACCCACAGTGGGCCGACCGCGACCGCTTCGTGCTGTCGAACGGCCATGGTTCGATGCTGATCTACTCGCTGTTGCACCTGACGGGCTACGATCTGTCGATCGACGATCTCAAGAACTTCCGTCAGTTGCACAGCAAGACGCCCGGGCACCCCGAATACGGCTATGCGCCAGGAGTGGAAACCACCACAGGCCCTCTCGGCCAGGGCATCGCCAATGCTGTTGGCATGGCGGTCGCTGAAAAGATCATGGCGGCCCAGTTCAACCGCGACGGCCACACCATCGTTGACCATCACACCTATGTATTCATGGGTGACGGCTGCATGATGGAAGGCATCTCCCATGAAGTCTGCTCGCTGGCCGGCACCCTCGGCCTGGGCAAGCTCATCGCCTTCTATGATGACAACGGCATTTCCATCGACGGCGAAGTGCATGGCTGGTTCACCGATGACACGCCGGCGCGTTTCGAGTCCTACGGCTGGCAGGTCATCCGTAATGTCGACGGCCACGACGCCGACGAAATCCACATGGCGATCGAGACCGCCAAGAAAAGCGACCAGCCCACGCTCATCTGCTGCAAGACCATCATCGGCTATGGTTCGCCCAACAAGCAGGGCAAGGAAGAAAGCCACGGCGCTGCACTTGGCCTCGATGAAGTCGAAGCGACGCGCAAGCAGCTGAATTGGGCGCATGGTCCCTTCGAAGTCCCGGCTGACATCTACGCCGAGTGGGATTGCCGCGACAAGGGTGCGGTAGCCGAGAACGATTGGAACAAGCGCTTTGCGGCTTATGAGGCTGACCATCCTGGCCTGGCTGATGAGTTCAAGCGCCGCATGGCGGGTGAACTGCCGGATGATTTTGCGGCCAAGGCCTCCGAATTCATTCGCGCCGTTGCGGAAAAGGGCGAAACCATCGCCAGCCGAAAAGCCAGTCAGAACTGCCTGAACGCGTTCGGCCCGCTGTTGCCCGAATTGCTTGGCGGCTCGGCCGACCTCGCCGGTTCGAACCTGACCCTGTGGAAAGGCTGCAAGCCAGTCGTCGAAGAAGATGCTTCCGGCAACTACATGTACTACGGCGTTCGTGAATTCGGCATGACGGCCATCATGAACGGCATCGCCCTGCATGGTGGTTTCGTACCGTACGGCGCGACCTTCCTGATGTTCATGGAATACGCGCGAAATGCCGTGCGTATGTCTGCGCTCATGAAGCTGCGCGTCCTGCACGTCTATACACACGATTCCATCGGACTCGGCGAAGACGGCCCCACGCACCAGCCGGTCGAGCAATTGGCCAGCCTGCGATACACGCCGAACCTGGACACGTGGCGTCCGGCTGACGCTGTCGAAGCGGCCGTCGCATGGAAGTACGCGATCGAACGCAAGGACGGCCCGAGTGCGCTGGTCTTCTCCCGTCAGAACCTGCCGCACAACCTGCGCGACCACGAGACCGAAGCAGCCATTGCTCACGGTGGTTACATCCTCAAGGATTGCGTCGGTGAGCCGGAACTCATCCTGATTGCCACAGGCTCGGAAGTGGGTCTGGCCATCCAGGCCTACGACAAGCTCATCGAGAAGGGTGTCAGCGTACGCGTGGTATCGATGCCCTCGACGAACGTATTTGACCAGCAGGACGCGGCCTACAAGCAGAAGGTACTCCCGCTTGAAGTGTCCGCACGTATCGCGATCGAAGCCGGTCACGCCGACTTCTGGTACAAGTACGTCGGCCTGGAAGGCCGGGTCATCGGCATGACCACCTATGGCGAATCGGCGCCCGCGCCGCAGCTGTTCGAGCATTTCGGTTTCACCGTCGAGAATATCCTCTCGGTGGCAGACGAATTGCTGGAAGACTGATTCTGTAAGTTTGGAACAAAGCCGCCCTCGGGCGGCTTTGTTCGTTCTGGTTAACCCAAACCTCTGAGCTGTACCGGTGTAGATGTTACAGCGCGAAGCGCAGCCATAAGCATGGATGGAGCATTGAACCCGTCTCCCAATTTCCAGCCATTCGCTCCATAATTGTCGCCTCCCGTCGCGCTAGGGCGACATCCAATAACAACGAACTGGATCACATCCCTCGATGGCTTCACGCCCCTATCGCGTTGCGCTCAATGGTTATGGCCGGATAGGGCGTTGCGTGCTGCGCGCCTGGCATGAGCGCGCGACGCCGCCTGGCTTCGAAATCGTTGCGCTGAATGATCTGGCCGACATGGCCTCCATCGAGTACCTGACCCAATTCGACTCCACGCACGGGCGTTTTCCGGGGCGGGTGCGCGCCGAGGGGTCGATGCTTGAGGTGAACGGGCATCGGCTGAAGGTCCTGCGCGAAAGCCAGCCTGAAGCGGTCGACTGGGCAGGCCTGGGCGTGGACTTGGTGCTCGAATGTTCCGGCGCCTATTCCACCCGCGCCGAAGCGGAACGATTCCTTGCAGCCGGTGCGCCGCGCCTGCTGTTATCCCAGCCAATGGCAAGCGAAGCTGACGTCGACGCGACGGTCGTGGCGGGGATCAATCATGGCAGGCTGACAGGCCTCGAACGGCTGGTATCGGCCGCGTCCTGTACCACGAACTGCAGCGTGCCGCTGTTGGATCTGCTGCACCGCACGGTTGGCCTGGACTATGTGTCCATCACGACGATTCACTCCGCCATGAATGATCAGCCAGTGATCGATGCCTACCACGACGCTGATCTGCGCCGAACACGCTCTGCGTTTCAGTCGATGATCCCTGTCTCGACAGGTTTGGCTCGCGGTATCGAACGTCTCCTGCCGGAACTTAGCGGTCGAATACAGGCCAAAGCGATTCGTGTGCCGACGGTCAACGTGTCCTGCCTCGACATCACCCTGCAGATGGCCGCCGATGTGACGGCCGACGCGATCAACCGGATGCTGCGCGATGCATCCGAACAAGGCCCGTTGCAGGGATTGCTGGCCTACACCAAGCTGCCGCACGCCAGTTGCGATTTCAATCATGACCCGCATTCGGCCATTGTCGACGGGAGTCAGACCCGCGTATCAGGCCCGCGCCTGGTCAACTTGCTGGCCTGGTTCGACAACGAATGGGGGTTCGCCAACCGCATGCTCGATGTCGCGGACCATTTCCTCGCCATCGCTGATTCACAATAATTCCTTTGCAAAGGACTGATCGCATGACCATTTTGAAGATGACCGACCTCGACCTCGCCGGTAAGCGTGTGCTGATCCGAGAGGACCTCAACGTGCCTGTCAAAAATGGCGAAGTGAAGAGCGATGCGCGCATCGTTGCCTCGCTACCGACTATCAAACTAGCACTCGAGAAGGGCGCTGCCGTGCTGGTCTGCTCGCATCTTGGCCGTCCGGAAGAGGGTATCTACAGCGAAGAGGACAGCCTCAAGCCAGTCGCGGACTACCTGTCCAAGGCCTTGGGCCGCGATGTGCCGCTGGCGAAGGATTATCTCGATGGCATGCAGGTCGAGCCGGGCCAGGTCGTCCTTCTGGAGAACGTGCGTTTCAACAAGGGCGAAAAGAAGAACACCGACGAGCTGGCGCAGAAGTACGCCGCCCTGTGCGATGTCTTCGTGATGGATGCGTTCGGTACCGCGCACCGCGCACAGGGCTCGACTCACGGCGCGGCGAAGTTTGCCAAGGTCGCTGCCGCCGGCCCGTTGCTGGCAGCTGAGCTGGACGCACTGGGCAAGGCTCTGAACCAGCCTGAGCGCCCGCTGGCCGCCATCGTGGCGGGTTCCAAGGTGTCGACCAAGCTCGATGTCCTTAATAGCCTGAGTGATCTCTGTGACCAGCTGATCGTGGGCGGTGGTATTGCGAACACGTTCCTGGCCGCTGCTGGCTACAACGTCGGCAAGTCGCTGTATGAAGCCGATCTGGTTGACACCGCCAAGGCGATTGCCGCCAAGGTAAATGTACCGCTGCCGGTCGACGTGGTCGTGGCCAAGGCCTTCGCGGAAGACGCCGAAGCGACCGTCAAGGCCGTGGGCGACGTAGCCGAAGACGACATGATCCTCGACATCGGCCCGCAGACCGCTGCCCAGTTCGCCGAGTTGCTGAAATCCTCGAAGACCATTCTCTGGAATGGCCCGGTAGGCGTCTTCGAGTTTGATCAGTTTGGTGAGGGTACCAAGGCGCTGGCACTGGCCATCGCAGACAGCCCGGCTTTCTCCATCGCAGGCGGCGGTGACACCCTGGCTGCGATCGACAAGTATGGCGTTGCGGATCGCGTTTCCTATATCTCCACTGGCGGCGGCGCATTCCTGGAGTTCGTGGAGGGCAAGGTATTGCCTGCCGTGGAAATCCTAGAAACCCGCGGTCGCTGAGGCGATTAGGGCACCCTGTGTAAGCCGGCACGGTCCAACGAGCAGGATCAACCTGTATCGAGGACCGTGCCATGCGTATATTTGCCGCTGTTTTGGTTACCTTGACGCTCGCTGGCTGTGCTGGCGGTGGATCGAACGACGCCTGCCAGGCGTTTTCGCCGCCACCACCCATGGCACCTACCGCGCAAAATTCTGAGCGGGTTGAAGCCTTGAGCACGGGTGATCGCACCTGGCCTACCGGTGGGCAGGGTTGCTGACGGATATCCCCGTCCTTGTTGGGAGTACGCATGAAATCGATCGTTGCCCTGCTAGCGTTTGCCCTGTTGGCGGGGTGTGCTGGGCAGAGTGAAACGTTTCCCGAGGAAGGGGAGTGGGTACGCTGGGTATGCGACGGCCAGGGCGATGTCGCCTGGCGGTTCGCCGATGCGGATCATGAGGTCGTCGAGGTGAAGCTGGAAGGTCGCGACGAGATCTATCGGCTGCATCAGGAACCTGCCGCGTTCGGTGTTTTCTATAGCGACGGCATGCTCGCCTTCCAATCGCAGGGCGACCAGGGATTTGTGTACTGGGTTGCCAACGATGCAATGGTCGGTCGTGGCTGCGAAGCACCGTGAAGCAATGGTTTCGCAAGGCTGACCGAACGGTTTAACACAAGAACACTTGAATACAGCCTGCCCACACGGCAGGCTTTGACGCTTAACGACTCCATTCGGGAGAGGAGACCCCATGGCACTCATCAGCATGCGCCAGATGCTCGACCACGCCGCCGAATTCGGCTACGGCGTGCCGGCTTTCAACGTCAATAACCTCGAGCAGATGCGCGCGATCATGGAAGCGGCCGACAAGACCGACTCGCCGGTGATCGTCCAGGCTTCGGCTGGTGCCCGCAAGTACGCAGGCGCGCCGTTCCTGCGTCACCTCATTCTCGCAGCGGTCGAAGAATTTCCGCACATCCCGGTCGTTATGCACCAGGATCACGGTACCAGCCCCGACATCTGCCAGCGCTCCATCCAGCTTGGCTTCTCCTCGGTCATGATGGACGGCTCGCTGCGTGAAGACGGTAAAACACCGTCCGACTATGACTACAACGTACGCGTCACCCAGCAGACCGTTGCCTTCGCGCACGCCTGTGGTGTTTCCGTGGAAGGTGAGCTGGGCTGCCTGGGTAGCCTTGAGACCGGTATGGCCGGTGAAGAAGACGGCGTAGGCGCGGAAGGTACGCTGGACCACAGCCAGTTGCTGACCGATCCTGAAGAAGCTGCTCAGTTCGTCAAGGCCACCAAGGTAGATGCCCTTGCGATCGCCATCGGTACCAGCCACGGCGCCTACAAGTTCACCAAGCCGCCGACAGGGGACACGCTGTCGATCCAGCGCATCAAGGAAATCCACCAGCGCATCCCGGACACCCATCTGGTCATGCACGGTTCCTCGAGCGTGCCGCAGGAGTGGCTGAAGATCATCAACGAGTACGGTGGTGACATCAAGGAAACCTACGGGGTGCCGGTCGAAGAGATCGTCGAAGGCATCAAGTACGGCGTTCGCAAGGTGAACATCGATACCGACCTGCGTCTGGCGTCCACCGGTGCCATCCGTGAGTTCATGGCGAAGAACCGCAGCGAATTCGACCCCCGTAAGTACCTGGCGAAGACCGTTACCGCCATGCGCGACGTCTGCATCGCGCGCTATGAAGCGTTCGGCACCGCAGGCAACGCCTCGAAGATCAAGCCGATCTCCCTCGAAGCGATGTTCCAGCGTTATGCCAGCGGTGAGCTCGATCCAAAGATCAACAACTGATCGCGTTGGATAAAAACCCGCTTCGGCGGGTTTTTTTTGGCCGCATGAAAGCGTTTCAAGACGGTGTCGGTGCATGGGAGAAAGGCGGAAGACAGCATCAGGCGCGGCGCGCGCGAGGCCAAAAATCGCGGCGGTGGGTGCGGGAGATAAACACCTTCCGACACACAATGGTCACATGCGGTTTGCTACACGGGGCACTTTCGCGGAGGCGACCGGGTCAACCACAGGTGGGCGCAGACCCGCACTCCGGCCGGCCGCCGGCCCAGCTAAACGAGGAGACCCCCTATGCGACTTCACGCCCTACTGCTTCCACCCGTACTGGCGCTTTCACTGGCAGCCTGTGGCGGGCCGGACGAGCCGAAGGCCCCTGCGAACTCTACGACAACCGATCAGGCCACCCAGCCTGCACCGACGCCCGCACCGCCTGCCCCTGAAACGCAGCAACCTGCAGCGCCGGGCACGGGTACTGGCGGCACGGGCACGACTGCACCAGCCGACCCCGCTACACCGGCACCGAATGCGCCGGCTGGTTCTGGCAGTGGCGCAGCCCCGGAAGGCGGCATGAACGCGCCGACGACCCCAGCGCCCGGTACCGGTACTGGCACCGGAACGCAGAATCAGCAATAAGCGTTGAGCCTCCGGTTGGAGGCATGACTTCAGGCGGACCCGCTGAATACCGTCTGGCCACGGCCCTTGTGCTTGGCCTGATACAGGTAGCGGTCCGCCTGATACAACAGCCCTTCCAGATCCTCCGCTTCATCTTCCTGGACACCGGCGCTGAACGACAGCGGAGGTGCCCCGTTCGCGTAATTCAATGTCATGCAGTGCTTGCGCAAGGCATCGAGCGCGCTGGCGATAACCTCGCCCGAACGCAGGCTGAGCATCGCGAATTCCTCACCGCCCAGTCGCCCGATCACTTCGTCAGGAAAGGCCTGACGCAGCGCGGTTGAAAACGTTACCAGTGCCGAATCTCCGCTGGCGTGACCGAACTGGTCATTGATGACCTTGAAGAGATCCATATCCAGCATGCTCAGGCTGACGCGTTGGCCGTCACGCTTCGCATCCCGAAGCAGACGGTGGCTGTGCTCATAGAAAGCGCGGCGGTTGAGGAGGTCAGTCAGTGAATCGTACTGGGCAGCTCGGCGCAGCGCACGCATCATGTCACGGCGTTCGAGCGTGGTGAACACACGGCAATTGAGCTCTTCCGAACAGAATGGCTTACGCAGGAAATCGTCCGCGCCCTGTTTGATGAACTGCGCACTGAGTGTGCCTCGCGTATCGGCGGACAGGCCAAGAATGATCAGGTCGTTCCGACGCATCTTCTGCCGAAGCAGCTTCACGAGTTCGAACCCGGACATGCCGGGCATGCTGTGATCCACCAGCAGCAGGTCGATGTCAGGTCGTGACTTGAGCGTTTCGAGAGCCTCGTTTCCATCCTTGGCTTCGATAATCTGAAAGCGTTGTGGCGTCAGCACGCGACGGATCAGGTTCCGGGTCGACTCCGAGTCGTCGGCCACCAGGATGCGAACATTACGGTTGCTCTCCAGGCGGTGTAGCAGGCGGAAGGCATACTCGTACGAATGCTGGCTTTCCTTGAGTACATAGTCGACCACGCCTTTCGCCAGCAGCGCATCGCGCCGATGCTCGTCGTAGGAGCCGGAAAGCACCACGCACGGCAGATTGCGCTTGAGTACCAGATCGACAACTTCGCCGTTGGGCGCATCGGGCAGGTTGAGGTCGACGATCGCGGCGGAGAACAGGTCCGCTGATGCGTCCAACATGATCTCCGCCTCGCCGTACGATGCACAGAAGACCGGCTCGAGCCCGGACTCTTGCCGAAACATGTGCCCCAGTATCTTCAGGACGAGTGGGCTGTCTTCCACAACCAGGATGTGTCGCACCGCATGACTCCGTAGATGCCCGAGGGCTGGCGTAATACGAGGGCAGAGATGAGGAAGCAGTAGGCCCATTTCCATATATCGGCCGCTTCCACTCAATCTGCAGGTGTATTCGCGTTACGGAACGATCAAGGCGCCGGAAGGTTCTTGGGAACGCGGATGCTGGGTTGTTTCTTCTGCAATAGCACACCAAGCGTACGGAGTGGCCCTAGCTGGCGCAAGATGAGTGCGAGCTGCGTCCGCACGAGGCGATGGTTCTCGGGGAGTTCGTCAGGCATCTGCTCGAGCTCCAGGGCAAGCGCCTCCTCCGTGTCACTGTGCACCGCGATGGTGGCTTCCTTGCGTAGGCCGTTGGCGATTTCGTCGAGCGTCTTGAGAATGAACGTACTGGCACGGGCGATCAATTCGTCACTGCCGTCGTCGTCCGGTAGCGCATCACGGTGAGCACCCAACGCCGACAGGTAGCCCAGCAACGTGTGCGACAGCACGAGGAACCGGAAGCCGGCATCCGCATCGCGGCGGAAGTGCCCGGGCTCCATCAGCATGTTCGAAAGCGAATTGGAGAGGGCCGCGTCAGCGTTGTGCGCGTTGCGCCGCGCCAGACGATAGGCGAGGTCGTCGCGTTTGCCTGAGTCATACTGCGTCATCACCGCTTCAAGATAGCGCGCATTGGTCGACAGCGTGTTGGCCAGCATGACGTTCAAGCGCCGGCCCTGCCAGTCCGGCAGGATCAGGAAGACGGCTAACCCGGCGATCAGCGTGCCGATCACGGTATCGACGAGGCGCGGCCAGATCAGGCCGTACCCATCGCTGACCTGATTGAAGCAGAGCAGGACCATGAGGGTGATTGCGGCGGTCGCCAGGGTGTAGCGATCCACTCGGTTGGTGAAGAACACCACACCTGCTGCAACGGCAAAGAGGCATTGCAACAACGCATCAGGGAAGAGCGTGATGAGCGCCCATCCGACCAGTAGGCCAATGATGGTACCTATGATGCGTTGGCCTAGCCTGATGCGCGTGGCGCCGTAGTTTGGGCGGCAGACGAACACGGTGGTTAGCAGAATCCAGTAGCCGTGTACCGGGTGGATCCAGTGCAGGACGCCGTAACCGGCCGTGAGGGCGATGGTGAGCCGCACACCGTGGCGAAACACGAGCGATGTAGGCGTCAGGTTGAGCCTGATCCGATCGAACACTTCCTTGAGGTTCTGGGGCGAGCGGTCGAGCAGACTGGAGTCCTGCTGGTCGACCATCGCATCCGGGTTACGCGCGCTGGCCAGGTTCTGGTCAAGCGTGTTCAGGTTCATCGCCAGCGCGTCGAGCGAGCGCAGCAGACGCCGCCAGGCCGGGTTGCTCTGCTCGCGGAGAAAGGCGAGAGAGGCCTGGAGGTCGGTAAGGGCCTGGCCGCTCTGATTGTGCTCGAAGGGCTGGCGTGTCTGGATGGCCACACCGAGCGCCTGACACGCACGACCCTGCTGGTTGAGCAGTCGCTGAGCGCGGAACAGGATATCGCTATGAAAGAACGTCTCCGTCAGCTGCCCATAGTTGTAATGGGAAGAACTGGCGCGCTCGTGGATATCCTGCGCAATGAAGTACAGCCGCAGGTAGCGTTTGACCTTGGTGCCATCCCGGCTGTTGCCGAGGCGATTGAGGATGATTTCCTTGGTCTTGTTGAGCGCCCTCACGACCTTGCCGTTTTGCTGGGCGAGTGCCAGGCGGCGACCTTCGATATCCATCTGACGCAGCGGCTCGAACAGTTCGGATTTCAGTCGTAGATAGGTACCCAATTCCTGGAACAGCTCCGCGAGAGCATGCTGCACGGGCTTGTGTGCGAAAAGCGCCGACCAGATGACCGACAGCAACCCGTACCATGCGGCACCACTGAGCAGAAGCAAGGGTTCACGCCAGATGCTGTCCTGCGTCTCGGCGCGATGCTCGACGCCGATCATGGTGTAGACCGAGAGAATCAACGTGCCGTAGGCAATCGTGTTGTAGCGCTCACCCACCGCGCCGAGCATGGTCAGGCCGAAGGTGGAGATGGCAAGCCCGGTAACGAACAGCCAGGGATAGGGGAAGAGCAGCTGGACCGAGAAGGCCGCGATGGCGAAGCAGACAAGCGTGACGAGCAGGGCCTGAACGCGGCCGCGCCAGTTGTCGTCCGTCTCTGCAAGGGCGCTGGCAATGATGCCCAGGAACAGCGGAATGACCAGGGCGAGGCGGTCCAGATGCCAGCCAAGCGCCATGGCGCCTGATAGCGCCAGGAGCACCCTGATGCCATAGGCGAATTTTTCCCGTGCCCACAGGTCACGGAGCGTCTTGCCGAATGCTGCTGTCTTGCTCATGCGGGCCTGTCTTGCGATACAACGGGGTCAGCATACCCAAAGCGGGTAATGCCGTCTGGGCAAAAGACGTTTTTGCCGGGACATTGGACACATCTCGTCGAGGCTGGCGCCCACGAATGGACGTACGCCCCGGCCCGCAGTCTAGCGAAAGGACGTGACATGCCTGCGGCCACTAGCCTTCGACCTCGTTGCGCTCGTCGATCCGGCTTGTTGGCCCGCCGTCGACCGGATGAAGCTGCAGGAAGATGATCGATGCGAAGACCGTCAGGCCGCCAATACACAGCAGTGTGAGCTGGAACGCCTCCAATACGGGACGGCCGGGGTCTTCGCCGAATCCACCCAGCAGGGCCGCCGCCGTCGCGACACCAAAGCTCATGGCAATCTGCACCACAACGGCAAGCAAGCTGTTGCCGCTGCTGGCATTGGTGTCGCGCAGATCGATAAGCGTTACGGTATTCATGGCCGTGAACTGGAGGGAGTTCACGGCGCCCAGGAGCGCAAGTAGCACGAGCAGCCATTCATACGGCAGACCAAATCCAACAAGTGCGAGGCTGGCGATCAGGATGCCGAGCAGGATTGTGTTGCCTGTGAGGATGCGCCGGTAGCCAAATCGATCGATCAGCGGTTTTGCAAACGGCTTCATGGCCATCGCCGCCAACGCGAGGGGAATCATGCTCATGCCGGCGCTGGCAGGGGAATGGCCAAGGCCCAGCTGCAAGAGTAGCGGTACCATGAATGGCAGCGCACCACTGCCGAGGCGCGCGAACAGATTGCCGAGGATTCCAACGGCAAAGGTGCGGGTCTGGAACAGCCCGGGGCTGAACAGCGGATGGTCGTGCCTGGCTGCGCGGAGCCAATACGCCGCCATGCAGCCAAGGCCGGCCAGCAACAGTATGGTCATGCGCACCGGTGACATCGTTTGGTGGCCCAGCCCTTCGAGTGCCAGGCTGATCATGGCCATCGAGGCGCTGAAGAGAATGAAGCCGAACCGATCGAACCGGGACGATTCGGGCCCCCGCAAGTCTGGCAGATAGCGCCGTACGGCAAGGCAGCCAATCAAGCCAACCGGCAGGTTGATCAGAAAGATCCAGTGCCAGGACGCATATTCCACCAACCATCCGCCCAACGAAGGGCCGACCAATGGTCCAACCAGACCCGGCATGGTGATGAAGCTCATGATGCGAACCAGCTCATCCCGCGGGTAAGTGCGCAGGACGACCAGCCGGCCAACCGGCATCATCAGGGCGCCACCCAGTCCCTGAATGATTCGCCCTGCGATCAGCATGTCGAAGCTTTGCGCGACCGCGCAGAAAAGCGAGCCGAGGGAGAACGCGACGATCGCGCCGAAGAACACATTGCGGGTACCGAAGCGGTCGGCAATCCAGCCCGACGCCGGTATCAGCAAAGCCACGGTTAGCATGTACGCAATGATGACCGCCTGCATACGCAGGGGGTTCTCGTTGAGGTCGCTGGCCATTGCGGGCAGCGCGGTGTTGAGAATAGTGGCATCCAGCGATTGCATGAAAAACGCGATCGCAACTAGCCAGGGAAGAAGGCGAGCGGTGCGGGGATCGAGCGCGATAGGCATGGGTTGGGCGTTATGGCTGAGGGAACCCCCATTGGACTCCCTTCGCGACGAATAGTCGCAGCCAAGATAAGCGGCCGGGTCTCACAACCGAGGCCCGGCCGTTTTGATCACGATGCCGTGCGAAGCGCGTCTTCGCCCCTCATCGGCGTACCGCGGACCGGTGCGCCGTTTGCCTTGAAGTAGGGCGCATTGCTACAGGGCAGGGCTTGCTTGCCACGAATGCGGTCGGCGATCTTCTCCGCGATCATGATGGTGGTCGCGTTGAGGTTGCCGGTGATGATCTCCGGCATGATGGACGCATCCACTACACGCAAGCCGTCCATGCCATGGACGCGACCCTGGCCGTCGACCACGGCCATATCGTCCGTGCCCATCTTGCAGGAGCAGGAGGGGTGGAACGCGGTCTCGGCATGCTCGCGCACGAACGCATCGAGCTGCGCATCGGTCTTGCATTCCAGGCTTGGGCTGAGCTCGCGGCCACGATACGGATCGAGCGCGGGTTGATGCATGATCTCCCTGGTAATCCGGATCGCATCACGGAACTCCTGCCAGTCCTGCTCATGCGACATGTAGTTGAACAGGATGCTCGGATGGGCGCGCGGGTCCAGCGATTTCAAATGGACACGGCCGCGGCTGGGTGAGCGCATTGAGCCCACGTGAGCCTGGAAACCATGCTCCTTCACCGCATTGCTTCCGTTGTAATTGATCGCGACCGGCAGGAAGTGGAACTGGATGTTGGGCCATTCGAACTCGGGGCGGCTGCGAATGAAGCCGCCTGCCTCGAACTGGTTGCTGGCGCCAACGCCCGTGCCGGCAAGCAGCCACTGAGCACCGATGCCGGGCTGATTGAGCATCTTGAGCGCGGGGTACAGTGATACCGGTTGCGTGCAGGCATACTGGAGGTACATCTCCAGGTGGTCCTGCAGATTGGCGCCGACGCCTGGCAGGTCATGAACGACCTGCACGTCGAGACCGCGAAGCAGGTCACTCGGACCCACGCCGGAACGCTGCAGGATCTGCGGCGACGCAATGGCTCCGGCGCAAAGCAGAACCTCGCGGCGTGCGTTCGCGGTCGTCGAGTTGCTGCTGTGTCCCTCGAGAAAGGAAACGCCTACAGCACGCTTGCCACTGAACAGGATGCGGTCCGTGGTGGCATGAGTGATGATCTTGAGGTTCGGGCGCTGCTTGGCTTGATCCAGATAACCACGGGCCGTGCTGGCGCGTCGGCCCTCGGGCGTCACCGTGCGGTCCATGGGGCCAAAGCCTTCCTGCTGATAGCCGTTCAGGTCGTCCGTGCGCGGATACCCGGCCTGAACGCCCGCCTCAACCATGGCATGGAACAGCACGTTATTGTCAGCCTTGGGCGTGGTGACGCTCACGGGACCCTCACCGCCGTGGTAGTCGTTCGGCCCGATGTCGCGCGTTTCGGCCTTGCGGAAGTACGGCAGGCAGTCGTGGTAGCTCCAGTCTTCAAGCCCTGGAGCCTTGGCCCAGTTGTCGAAGTCCATGGCATTACCACGGATGTAACACATGCCGTTGATGAGCGACGAGCCGCCCAGGCCCTTGCCGCGACCGCATTCCATACGGCGGTTGTTCATGTGCGGCTCGGGGTCGGTCTCATACGCCCAGTTGTAGCGGCGACCCTGAAGAGGGAAGGCCAGCGCCGCAGGCATCTGAGTGCGAAAATCCATGCGGTAGTCGGGGCCGCCGGCCTCGAGCAGCAGCACGCTCACGTCGGGATCTTCAGTCAGGCGGGTCGCCAGTACGTTTCCGGCAGAACCTGCGCCGATGATGATGTAATCGTATTCCATGTCATCCTCCTGGAGGCTGGTCCGGCGTACGGCGCCTGGACGAGCGACGGTTGATGTCAGCTGGGCACTTGCATGTCGCAGGCCCGGCAGGTGGGGCAATTGCGTTTAGAAAACCGATGCGAATTCGCCCAGCTCGACCTGGACGGATTTGATACGGGTGTAGTGCGCCAGGGCTGCAAGGCCGTTTTCGCGGCCCACGCCAGACTGCTTGTAGCCGCCCACCGGCATCTCGGCGGCCGACTCACCCCATGTGTTAATCCAGCAGATGCCGGCTTCGAGCCGGTGAATCACACGGTGCGCGCGCGTCAGGTCATTGGTGACAAGGCCCGCTGCAAGCCCGTAAGTGGTCGCATTCGCACGGCGGATCACCTCTTCCTCGTCCTCGTAGGTGAGGATGCTCATCACCGGTCCGAAAATTTCGTCCTGAACGATGCGCATGTCATCGCGGCAGTCGGTGAATACGGTGGGCGCGACATAGGCGCCCTTCGCGTACTCACCCTCGGTCACGCGGTCGCCACCGGTCAGAAGCCGAGCGCCCTCGTCGCGGCCGCTCTGGATGTAGCCCAGCACCTTTTCCATGTGAGCGAAGCTGACCAGCGGACCGAAGTTGGTTTGCGCATCCATCGGATCACCCAGGCGAATGCGCTTCACACGCTCCAGTACGCGGGCTTCGAATTCGGCCTTGAGCGTTGCAGGTACGAAGACGCGCGTTCCATTGGTGCACACCTGCCCAGAGCTGAAGAAGTTGGCCATGACGGCGATGTCGGCGGCACGGTCCAGATCGGCATCGTCGAAGACGACCAGCGGCGACTTGCCGCCAAGCTCCATGGTCACGTCCTTGAGCGAAGAGCCAGAAGCGCTCGCCATCACTTTCTTGCCTGTCACAGTGCCGCCGGTGAACGAGACTTTCTCGATGCCGGGATGCTCCGTGATGAGCTGGCCGACCGAACCTGGGCCACTGATCACGTTGAATACCCCGGCAGGCACGCCGGCTTCCGTGTAGATCTCTGCCAGCTTGAATGCAGAGAGTGGTGTGGTTTCGCTGGCCTTGAGGATCATCGCGTTGCCGGCGGCAAGCGCTGGCGCCGATTTCCACAGCGCAATCTGAATGGGGTAATTCCACGCGGCGATGCCGGCAACGACGCCCAATGGTTCGCGACGTGTGTAAACGAAGCTGGTGTCGCGCAGTGGGATCTGCTCGCCTTCGATCGCGGGAATCAGGCCCGCGTAGTACTCCAGCACATCCGCGCCGGTAACGATATCGACGCCCTGCGTTTCGGACAGCGGCTTGCCGGTGTCGAGGGTTTCGAGTTCGGCCAGCTCGTCGTTGCGTTCACGCAGCAAATCAACGGCCTTGCGCAGAACGCGTGAGCGTTGCATGGCCGTCATGGCTGCCCAGACCTTCTGGCCCTCTGTAGCGCTCTCGACGGCCCGGTCAAGGTCCGCGGCGCTCGCGATCTGAACCTCTGCAAGGACTTCACCGTTTGCAGGGTTGATCGTTTCGAAGGTCGTGCCGCTGGTGGCATCGACGTATTCGCCGTGAATGTAGAGACGTTGGGTATCGAAGCGGGGCATGCAAGGTCCTCTCAGCAAAAGGGCGGCGACGGCGGCGCGCCTTCGGGCGAGCAAGGCCGTCTGCGAATCATGCAAACTAGTCTATGGGATTTATTTTGAACGATCAATCAATAAAAGCCCGGCATGGATGAGGCGAAGGTAAGGCGGTCGTGAGGATGCCCATTCCAGAGCGGTTCCGCGTGGCGATACCGCTCATCGCGACAGGCCATTGCGGAAGGCAAAATAGGCGAAATGGAGAAACGCCAAGTGGGCTCAGGCAGGAGCGCTCAGCGGCAAACAAAGGAGAGGGAAAGAGAATGAACGCGAGGCGTCGAGCACGGCGCCCATTGCAGGCGCCATCGTGATGGGCGTCAGGCGGCCGGGCGGCCGCCGTTTTCTGCGAGCTCTTGCTTGATCTGGGCGATCCGTTGGTCCTTCTCGGACCACATATCGCTTACCCAGGTCTGCACGCGTTCACGGAAGGCCGGGTCGTTCTGGTAGTCACCGCTGTATAGCGACGGGTCAAGCGGACGAGCCTTGATGTCGATGACGCCGGAAGGCAACTGCCCGCTAATCAATGTCCAGAAGCCAGGCGCAGGCTCGGTCGGGTAGACGATCGTTACATCAAGGATGGCGTCGAGCTGCGGGCCGATAGCGGACATCACGAACGCGGCGCCGCCGGCTTTCGGCTTCAGCAGATACCGATAGGGCGAACCCTGCTCATCATGCTTGGCTGGTGTGAAACGCGTGCCTTCCAGGTAGTTCACGACGGCGACGGGGATATCCTTGAATTTCTCGCACGCCGCCCTCGTGATCTCCAGATCCTTCCCTTTCAGTTCCGGATGACGGTCAAGCTTCGCCTTGCTGTAGCGCTTCATGAATGGATAGTCGAGCGCCCAGAAGGCCAAACCCAGGAACGGGATCCAGATCAGCTCCTTCTTCAGGAAGAACTTGAAATAGGGTGTCCGTCGGTTGAAGGTTTGCAGCAGCGCGGGGATGTCCACCCAGCTCTGGTGGTTGCAGATGATGAGGTAGGACATGTCACGGCGCAGCGTCTCGACGCCTCGCACGTCCCACTTCGTCGGCGTCAGAGCAGCGAAGATCCATTTGGTGACCTCCGCCCACGATTCAGCAAGCAACATGACGGCACTCGAGCAGTTTCTGCGCAGGGATTTCCCGGGCAGCACCAGCTTAACGAGCGCAATCACCAGTATCGGGCCAATGAAGATCAGGGTATTGAGCAAGGCCAGCAGGGTGATGGTGACAGCGGTCAAAAGCGGCCGCATTCGTGGCTCCAGGCAAGAATATGAAGCGATCATAACGATTGCTCCTCCGGCCGGACAGATGCTTGTGCCATCGTAACGCCGCTACGCGCGGGCGGAACGGCGATTATGGACGTGACGCCTGCTGCCTTCCGGCTATTTGGCAGACTGCGTTGCCCCGATCCATACCGCTGCACTTGCTCCGTTCAGCTGGGCTGCCCATCATGCGCAACGCTGCAATTGCCCTGTTCTAAGGAAACCGATGTGAAAGCGCTTCTTCTTCCCCTCGCGGCCATCCTCACGGTTGGCGCCACGGATGCCTCAGCCGAACCCAAGATCTACGGCCGCTACGAAAACGTCCGGCTTCCCGAGCTGGGCAAGACACTGCGCGCAAAAATGGATACCGGGGCCGTCACTGTCTCGCTGTCTGCGCGTGATATCGAGCGATTCCAACGAGACGGGGAAGAATGGGTGCGCTTTCGCCTGGCAACCGAGCACGCCGACGACACCCTGTATGAGCATGTGCTGGCGCGCGTAAGCAAGATCAAGAACCGCGCCGAGGAAGCGGATGACGACGAAGAGCCCGGCATGAGCGAGCGCCCCGTCGTTGAACTGGAAATGTGCCTGGGCGGCGAGCGGCGTACCGTCGAGGTCAACCTCACCGACCGTAGCCATTTCAGCTACCCGCTGCTCGTTGGTGCCAAAGCATTGCGCGCCTTTGGCCTCGCGATCGACCCGGCAAGGAAAAACGTCGCTGGACGACCCGAGTGCTGATAAGCAAGAAGGCGCCAACCAGGCGCCTTTTTTATTCGTCGTGTCCCGTCCTGAATAAGGTTTACACCTTCTGCCCGAGAATCCGGAGATTCCG
>ERZ1023508.16-NODE-16-length-129019-cov-10.268548_pt1 | contig 129019 bp, 115 predicted proteins | sample MGYA00380548_ERZ1023508 | MGnify/ENA primary metagenome ERZ1023508 (study PRJEB33173, sample SAMEA4830311) | metagenome | study: EMG produced TPA metagenomics assembly of the PRJEB25223 data set...
GTAGGTACCGCAAAATCTAGCTGAAACGGTGTAAACCTATTTCAGGACTAGACATCGATATGGACCGACATAGCGTCGCGTCCGCACCAATGGTGTTCTGGGCGCCTAAGGCAACACGCTGAAACACCCTCGTCTCCCGGGCGCTAGCACACGGCAGGCCTTGCCAATACAGGTATTCAGCGCTCACCTGTGACCTTTTGTCATATGCAATTGATATCGCTTTTGCGAATTGTTTGCATTCGATACCATGGCGCGCGCTATAACAATCGCCTCGTCCATACGCCGCTTTCACCTCAGGTAGGTTCGCCCATGCCCACGCCATTCGCTTCGCGCAAGAAGGGGACACGCCCTGTTTTGCTACCGCTGTATCTCGCTGTCGGTATTGCCTCGACGACTGCTTGGGCGCAGTCCAGCCAAATCGAGTTGGCTCCAGCAGAACCTGTTGAAGCAGGCACGTCAGGGGGCGAGGCTGGCGTTCTAGAGATCGGTGAAACGGCGATCAATGCAAGCGCCGACGCTTCGGCCGAAGGGCTCACGCCCGAATACCAGGGTGGGCAGGTCGCCCGCGGGGGCCGGATCGGGATTTTCGGCAATCAGGATTACATGGACACCCCGTTTACCTCGACGGCGTACACCAATCAGCTCATTCGCAACCAGCAAGCGCGCAGCGTCTCGGACATTGTGCAAAACGATCCTTCGGTCCGTGTCTCGCGTGGCTTCGGCAACATGCAGGAACTCTACATGGTCCGCGGCTTCCGGCTCTTTTCGGACGATATCTCCTATAACGGTTTGTATGGCTTGCTGCCAAGACAGTACGTGGCGAGTGAGTTCATCGAGCGGGCCGAGGTATTCCGGGGTGCCAGCGCATTTCTGAACGGAGCGGCTCCTGGCGGCTCCGGGATCGGCGGCATGATCAACCTGGTGCCCAAGCGAGCGCCGAACGAACCGCTCACTCGCCTAACGCTTGGCGCAGAAAGTGGTGGTCAGGGTCTGGCCGGGGCCGATATTGCGCGTCGCTTCGGTGAGGAAAACCGTTTCGGCGTGCGGCTCAACGCTGCAAAGCACGAAGGCGATACATCGGTCGACGATGAGAAGCGCACGCTGGACATGTTTGCGCTAGGGCTGGACTACCAAGGCGACAACTTCCGTGTCTCGGCTGATATTGGTCATCAGTACCACTTCGTCGACGCGCCCCGGCCAAGCGTGACGCCAGGGGCCGGCATTGCGCTTCCAAGTGCACCCGATGCGAAGGACAACTTCGCCCAACCCTGGACATTCTCGAAAGAGAAGCAGACGTTCGGCACGCTCCGTGGTGAGTATGATTTTACCGACTCCGTGACCGGCTGGGTTGCAGGCGGCGTGCGCCATGGGGAAGAGGAAAACCGCCTGGCGAACCCGACCTATATCGGCGGCGATTCGACAACGGCGTACCGCTTCGACAACCGGCGCAAGGAGGAAGTCTCTACCGGCGAAGTCGGCTTGCGTGGCTACACACTGACAGGGCCTGTCTCGCATCAATGGGTCATGTCGGCCGCGACCTTCCGGGCTGAGGAGCGCAATGCTTACGGTGGGTCGGACTACTTTGACCCGTTCACCTCGGGTTTGAGGACGCCCATAGATGTAGCTAGACCGGGCCTTCTTCCAGCTAACATTAGCAGTCCTTTCTCGGATCCTCAGGTCATCGGACGTACCCGCACGCAGAGTCTGGCCATCGCTGACACCCTTGGTTTTCTGGAGGATCGCCTGCTGATCACCGTGGGTGCGCGGCGCCAGGGCATTCACACGACCGACTATAACGCGTCTACCGGAATAGCAGGCCCCGATGGCGACCTGAAGCGCTACAAGACCACACCCGTTGGCGGCGTGTTGTACAAGCTGAGCGATGACGTATCGATCTACGCCAACTACATCGAAGGCCTGGCCCGAGGTGATAGCGCACCGTTCACCAGCAATGTGCAGAATCAGGGTCAGCGGCTGCAGCCTCACGTCGCGAAGCAATCCGAAGTAGGGCTCAAATATGACCGCGGAAATATCGGTGCCAGCGTTGCCGTATTTAGAACCGAACGTCCATTCGGCGTAGTGGGCAATAACCGGGTTTTCCGGGAGGGCGGCGACCAGATCAATCGCGGGGTCGAGGTATCCGTGTTTGGCGAGCCGACCATGGGGGTACGCTTGCTGGGCGGGGTCACGCTGCTCGACACTGACCTTCGTAATACCGATGGCGGCGAGTTCGATGGCAACCATGCGATCGGCGTGCCGAAGGTTCAGGCGAACATTGGCGGTGAGTGGGATGTGCCCGGTTTGAACGGTGTGACGCTTACCAGCCGCGTCGTTCACACCGGTCGCCAGTACACGGATCTGGACAACAGCCGCGAGCTGCCATCATGGACTCGGGTTGACCTGGGAGCGCGCTACACGCTCAAGGTGGAAGAGCGAGACGTAACGCTGCGGGCCAATCTCAACAATGTCACCGGCAAGGACTACTGGGCCTCCACGGGCGGTTACGCAAATAACAACTACCTCGTGCTGGGTGAGCCACGGACCTTGACGGTCAGCGCATCGGTCGACTTTTAATCGGTAGTTTCCGGGCGGCACCGGGTAGGCGCCGCCTTCAAGACGCGGGGCGAGCCGAAAGGCCGCTCCGCTTTGTTTTGCAGGACGGCAAACGGACGGTGCTGCCTGCTACATCCCTGGCAATGCCCGTCGCCGCCGCCATGCGGCGCAGGCCGATTGCAGGCCTGCATAGGATGTCTGGTCTCCACGCTCGGCGCGCTTGAGCAATATGAGTGACAGCTCGGCACTGACAAGCGCGTCCGCGCTGGCGTGATGGCGCTGGCCCACCGATAGGCCGAACTGGGTGATCCAGTCGTCCAGCCCGGCGCGGGGTGTCACGCAGTCCGGGTACAGCACGGGCGCCAGCTCGGCGATATCCAGGAAGGGGTGCTCGAAGCGGTAGCCAAGGTCATCCTTCAATGCGCGGGTAAGCATCTGACGGTCGAAGTCGGCGTGGAAGGCGAGCAGTGGGCTGTCGCCCAGGTATTCAAGAAAGGCCAGCAGGGCATCGGCTGGTGCATCGCCCTGCGCAAGGGCTTCGGGGCCAAGGCCATGGATCAGGGTGCTGGCGCCCGGCGTGGCGATGCGCCTGAGTGTGCATTCGAAGCATTGCCCGAAATCGATGGCACCGTCTTCGATGGCAACGGCGCCAATCGACAGCACGACATCCTTGGCGAGGTTGAGCCCGGTGGTTTCGACATCGACGACCACCATGCGTCCGTCGGAAATGGCGATATCACCTTGTGGCCTGACGGCCTGGAGTGCCTCCAGCCGTAGCCGCTGGTCGTCATCGAGCTCGATCGTGGCTGAGCGCCGCCAGGGAAACAGTTTCATAGCTGATAGCGAAGCGACAGGCTGGTCTGCAGGCGCTGGGCCTGACGGAAGGATTCGCGCAGGATGCGACGATCCAGATGATTGAGGGTGTCCGGGTCCAGGCGGTTGGTGAAGGGCTGGCCGGCCCGTGCGAGGGACTGGTGCAGCTGCAGGCGAGTCTGCTGAATCAACTGGTACGCTTCCTCGTAGGCCGCGCCGTCCTGCTCATCGATCACGCCTTTCTTTACCAGGGCGCGCAGACGCGGCAGTGTGCCGGCGTCGCCGACACCATTGGCCAGCGCGAGCAACCGTGCGCCATCGACGAAGGGCGTAAGCCCCTCGGTCTTGAGATCGAGGGTGTCCTTCTCGGCCCCCTTCCGCGCAACCACGAAATCACGAAAGCGCCCAAGCGGCGGACGATGACGAAGGGCATCGGCGGCCAGCATGCGCTGGAAAAGCGTGTTGTCTGCGACCAGAGCCAGCAGGTCCCGGCGCAGCTGCTCGCACCCGGAGTCATTACCCCAGACCGCGCGCAGGTCAAAATAGATGCTCGAGCCGAGCAGGTTCTCCGGTGTGGCTTCTCGAATGAAGCCTGCAAAGCGACGACGCCACTCGGCAGTGGACAGGCAGAGCGCGGGGTTGCGCGCCATGATGTTACCTTTGCATAGACTGAACCCGCACCGGTCGAGCGCCTGATTGATCTTGTCCGCGAGCGGCAGGAGCCGAGCGCGTATGTGCTCGGCGTCGTGCTCGTCCGCCGCCTCGAACAGGATGCCGTTGTCCTGATCGGTGTGCAGGGTTTGTTCGCGTCTGCCCTCGCTGCCGAAGCATAGCCAGGTGAAGGGAACGCCCGGATCGCCGTGATCCTCGATCATCAACTCGATGACGCGACACAGGGTGTGATCATTGAGCAGTGTGATGATGTGGGTGATCTGGGTCGAACTGGCGCCCTGCGCAAGCATGTGATCGACCAATTGATGAATATCGGCGCGTAGCGCCACGAGCGTATCCAGCCGCCCAGCGTGGCGGATCGTGCGGGCAAGGTGCACCAGGTCCACGCGCTGTAGCGAAAACAGATCCCGCTCGGATACGACGCCAACCAACTGTTCGTTTTCCACCAGGCAAACGTGCGCGATATGCCGCTCCGTCATCGCAATGGCGGCATCGAAGGCACTGGCCTCCGGCGACAGGTAAAACGGCGCCTGGGTCATCAGCGCGGCGATGGGTTGGTTCAGGTCGATCGCCGGATCGGCAATGACCTCTCGCAGATCGCGCAGGGTGAAGATACCTCTGGGTTGTCGACCCGAATCGATGATCACGATGCTGCCGACCTGCGCCTCGTGCATCTGCTTGACGGCGGCGCGCAATGGCACGTCGGGCAGGCACGACACGGGTTGGCGCATGGCGAGGCTGCGAAGCGGCATGTCGAGCGACTGTTGAGCACCCAGGGTCTCGACCGCACGGCGCTGGGCTTGCTGATTGACCAGATCCAGCAGGCTGCTGACGCCGCGCATCGAGAAGTCGCGGAAGGGCGTCGAGCGCGCCATGAGATGGACGAAGGCATCCTTGGGCAGCAGGAAGCAAAACGTGTCCTGGCCGGCCAAGTGTTCGGTGCGCGTAGCGCGCTCGCCCAGTAGGGCGGCGAGTGGAAAGCATTCCCCGGACTCTATCTCGAAGGTCGTTTCCGTGCCGCGCCTGGCGGAATGCGGACGCTCGCCGACCACCTGACCCTGCTTGACGATGTAGAAGTGGCTGACGGGCCCGTCCGACGGCTTGATGATCGAATCACCGCGCGCATAAAAACGAAGCTGGCAATGCTCGACCAGGTAGGCCAGATGGTTCTGCTCCATCTGGTTGAACGGCGGGTAGCGCCGCAAGAACTCCATCGTGCCCTGGATGTTCTGCATCACGGCGGTGCGGCCCGCCTCGTTGATCGCGTCGGCTTTAGTCATGGCGTCTTGTTTTCGTTCTAGTGCGCTCGTTGAAGTCTGCCTGATAAATAGCCCGTCGGGTCAGCCTTGCGACCTACGTATAGGCAGTTCGTGGACCGTGACTTGCCTCACGTCGGAAGACACATCTCATGCGAATGATAATTTGATGCAATCGCACTTCGATGCGTAAACTCACCCCGTCCCGGCGATACGCCATTCCTGTTCACTCACCCTGTTGTCATGCGCCCATGATCTACCCCGGCAACCCCGACCTGCTGCGAGTTCTCGACGTCACCGCACGCACCTTGCCCGGCCTGAACGGTCGGGTGGGTGACGCCGGACGCGGCGACCTGCGCGTTGGTTCTGCGACCAACCGGGATCACATCGCTGCTCTGTACGAGCATTGGCGTACTGCTCACCCGGAGGCCGGCGCGCATTACTGGTCAGCCCGGACCTGGACGCTGACGATCTGGCAGCCCATCTACCTCAGCCTCCTGGGCGTCCACCTGGCCCAACGCGCGCCGTGTCTTGCAGGCATGGGCCAGTCGATCCAGGACGGCTTCGTGGCCGGCTTCTGCCTGCCAGAACATTGCCCCCGCCATGCCGCGCAAACACAGCTGATTGCGTTTGCAGCGGAGCAGCTGCGCGAGCAGATGGCTCATCAACTGAGCGACTTCCAAAGCGTGGTGGGCATCAAGGCGAAAATGGCTAACCGGCTTGCGGCCGACTATGTGCTGGCAGCCCTGCTTCTCATCCAGCGGCAGCAACAGTTTTGCAATGAGCGCGCGCATGCGCTCGAAGCGCAATGGCTAGAGGCGTTGGCATTGACCGGGGACAGTAGCCTGATCGACGTTCGGCTGGATGATGGGCAGGAGCGGCTCGCGCTCGGCCGCAAGGTGTGTTGCCAGCATTTCCGTCGCGGTGATGGCGAGTTGTGCAGTACCTGCCCGAAGATTCGCGAAGCCGAACGCCTCGCACGGTTGAAGCAGGAGCTGGCTGCAGAATGCTGAGCTTGAAGGACATCCAGGTCCGCCATGATGGCCGACTCACGCTCGACATCGACACGCTGGACATTGCGGAAGACGCGTTCACCGTCATCCTCGGGCATAACGGCTCCGGCAAGTCCACCCTGATGAACCTGATCGCTCGGCAGACCGAACCGGTAACCGGGCATATCAGGCTGAACGACCAGCCTTTCTCTCACTACAGTCAGCGTGAACTGGCGCAGCGTGTGGCGTTTCTACCACAGCGTCTGCCGGATGTTGCAGGCCTTACGGTGCGCGAGCTCGTGCGGCTCGGTCGGTTTCCCTGGCGTGGTCTGCTCGGGCGCTGGCGCGCCGATGATCTCGAAGCGGTAGAGGCAGCCATGAAGGAGACGGACGTTCTGCAGTTCGCCGATCATCTGGCTGACACCCTGTCCGGCGGGGAGCGCCAGCGTGCCTGGATCGCCATGCTGTTGGCCCAGGCATCTCCGCTCATTCTTCTGGACGAGCCCACCTCGGCACTGGACCTTTCTCATCAATACGAGTTGATGGCCTTGCTGCGCGCCCTCAATGAAGGGAAGGGACGCGGCATCGTTGCCATCCTGCACGATGTCAACCTGACGGCGCGCTACGCCGATCGCATCATCGCGCTCAAGCAGGGCCGAGTGTTCTTCGATGGAACGCCCGACGAGTTGTTGTCGAGCCAATTGCTGACCGCGCTCTACGACATCGATATCCAGCTCATCGACCAGCCGGGCGCCGTGCGCAGGATTGCCGTGGTAGCGCCGTGACCCCGCCGACCATGTTGTCTTCCTCGATACCGCGTGGCCAGGGCTCCGCTATGTGGCGATATGCGGCGGTCCTGCTACTCCTGCCGCTGGCGGCGTTTTTCCATCTGCAGTTGGCCAGCGGCTTGCCCTTCGATCGTCAATGGGCGGTGATCGTTGGCGCGGCGGGCGACAGTTTCGAGGCCCTGGAGTTTGGGCTCTCGGCACTGCCGCGGCTTGTGATGGCGATTCTGGTCGGCGCGGCGATGGGCTTGTCCGGTAGCGTTCTACAGCAGATGACGCAGAACCGGCTTGTTTCGCCCATGACCATCGGCGCGAGTTCCGGAGCCTGGTTGGGGCTCGTCTGCGCGACCCTTTGGCTGCCGTCAGTTGCGGCGTCACATGGGCAGTGGGCCGCTCTTGCCGGCGCGCTGAGCGCAGTCGGGCTGGTGGTGTTGATTGCCGGGCGCAACGGCATAAACGGCCTGCCCATTGTGCTCGCGGGCATGGCGATGAACCTGCTGCTTGGTGCCCTTGCTTCGGGTGTCACGCTCGTGAATAACCAGTACACCCGCGGTTTGTTCGTTTGGGGCGCAGGGGATCTTGCGCAAATCGACTGGCATTGGGTCACGTGGCTTTGGCCCAAGCTGCTCGTCGGCTTGGCCCTGATCGCGCTAGCCCCCAGGGCGTTGACGCTGCTTCAACTGGGAAGTGATGGGGCACGGGCGCGGGGCTTGAGTCTGTGGCCGGTGATGCTGGTCCTGTTCGTGACCTCCATTTGGCTGACCTCCGTTTCCATCACAGCCGTAGGCCTGATCGGCTTCATCGGGCTGCTCACACCCAATCTGGCCAAGCTCTTCGGTGCTCGCACGTCGCGCGATGAACTGGTGTACAGCACACTACTAGGCGGACTGCTGCTCGTTCTTACGGACGCCATAGCCTTGTTGATGAACCGTTGGGCGTTCGACCTCGTACCCAGCGGCGCTGCAGCTGCACTGATTGGGGCGCCAGCGCTGCTCTGGCTGTCGCGACGGCAACTTTCGGCCGATGACCCTCGAGGCTTGCAGCTCCCTGAAGGCGCAGAGCGCTTCGGGCCACGAAACGCGCTATGGATGATCCTGTTCGCGTTCGCAGCGCTGGTGGTCAGCATCGGCATTTCGCGAGGTATGGATGGCTGGCGTTTTGGCTGGCCGGATGAGCTCATCTGGTCGCTGCGTTGGCCGAGAATGCTCACCGCTGCGTCGGCCGGTGCCGGGCTGGCGATTGCCGGAATGGTCTTGCAACGTCTCCTGCGCAATCCGCTGGCAAGCCCGGACATTCTGGGGCTTTCAGCGGGGGCAACCTTGGCAGTGATGGTGTCGCTGATGCTGTTTGGCGGCTCGCTGCTGGGCTTCATGGCGCCCTTTGCCGCGTTTATCGGCAGCCTGGCGGTGCTGGCGATTCTGCTGCTACTGGGGCGTCGTCATGCCTATTCACCCGCGCTGATGGCGCTGGTCGGGATTTCACTGGCTGCCCTGCTCAATGCTGCACTGCAATTCGGCCTGGCGAAGGGGACGGCGGATGCGTTCGCTCTGCTGGGATGGCTGGCGGGGTCGACCTACCGCGCGTCGGCCGGGCAGGCGTTGAGCCTCCTGTTCGGCGTGCTCGTTCTGGGCGGATTGAGCGTGCTCTTTGCACGCGCACTGACGCTGATCTCCATCGGCGACGGCGTTGCCCGCAGCCGCGGTCTGAACGTCACGGTGACCCGCGTTGGGTTGCTGGTGCTGGTCTCGTTGCTGTGTGCGGTCGTTACGAGCCTGATGGGACCGGTCGCGTTTCTCGGCCTGCTGGCGCCGCACATGGCGGTCATTCTCGGTGCGCGTCGCGTCGTGCCTCAGCTGTTGCTTGCCGCCGGGTTGGGCGCCGCGCTCATGCTGCTCGCCGATTGGCTTGGACGGACGCTGATCTTCCCGTTGCAAATCCCGGTTGGGATCGTCGCTTCAGTGATCTGTGGAACCTACTTCGTCTTTTTGCTCCTGCGCCGGAGGCTGGCATGAGGCGCTTTTTAGCTCTGGTCTGCAGCATTGTATTGACCTGTGCGCACGTTCACGCGGACGAGCAGGAGCGGGTCGTGGCCCTAAGCTGGGAGGCTGCCGAACACCTGCTCAAACTGGACATCACACCGTTGGCCGTGGCGGATGCTGGCGATTACCGAAGCTGGGTCGTACGGCCTGCATTGCCAGCATCCAGCCTCAATGCCGGGTCGCGCACCGAGCCGAATCTTGAGCTGCTGGCGGAGCTGAGACCGTCGCTGATCGTCATTCCGCCAATGCTGGAGGACATGCGCGCCACGCTTGAGCGCATCGCGCCCGTCCAGGCCTATGACAGCTTCAGCCTTGAGGCGGACAACTACGCGCAGCAACGCGACAACTATCTCGCTCTCGCCGGACGCCTGGATCGCGAAGCGCTGGCCAACGCCCGGCTGGACGAAATGGAGGCGCACATCCTCGACCTGCGCCGGCAGCTCTTCGAACATTTTGCGGGCAACCCGCCGAAGGTGACGGTCATCCGTTTCTCCTCCCCGACCGTGGTGTACATCAACGGAAAGAATTCGATGGTGCAGCGGGCAATGGACCTCCTGCACCTGAAGCCGGCCTATCCCCAGCCTGCGAGCGAGTGGGGCATCACGCAGACGTCGATCACGACGTTGGGGGCAATCCGCGATGGCGTCGTCCTGCATATCGAGCCGTTCGCGCAAGGCGACGCGATTTTCAACACGCCGCTGTGGCGGGCGATGCCATTCGTAAAGGCCGGACATTTCGGCGCAATGCCCTCGACCTGGACCTACGGCGGCGTATTCTCAGTGGAATACCTGGCCGAGCACATTGCCGAGGCGTTGCTGAAGATTCCGCCCGACGAGGCGCTGGCCACAGCGCAGTAGGCCAGCGGAAAAAAGCCGGGCGCCGTTGCTTATCGTGCGAAGGCTGACAGCACTGCTACGGTCATCATGCCTTCGCGTCGGCCTCTCGTCCGCGCGTTGGGATCAGCAGCGGGAACAGGGCGGCGGTCAGCGCAAGGCCCGCAGCGCCTGCCCAGAATGGCATCGCCGTGCCGTAGTGACTGACCAGCAAACCCGCGCCGTAGGCTGCACCCATGTTGCCCAGGCATTGGAAAATATTCACCTTGCTGAAGTCCACGGCGTAGTTGTCGGGTGTGCTGAGTTCGAAGAGCAGGGCATCCAGTCGTACGGTGACTTGATAGAGGGCCCAACCAAACAGCACGCGTCCCAGCAGGATCAGCCATTGATTCTCGAAACCCTGGAGCAGGGTTGCGGCGGCGCCAAGCAGCAGTCCTGCGATGATCCCATCCCGCGTCGATCCTTTTTTCGTAGAGCGGCGGCTCCACCACAGTGCGAGCACGGCAATCGCGCCGGGAAGTGAATAGGCAAAGCCGGCCATCAGCTCGCTGTTCCAGTGGGCGACTTCCTGCCAATACACCGCGAAGAACGGCCGGGTGATATAGCCCACGCAGTAGAACAGCAGCATCACCACGCAGAGCTTGTAGATGGCCAGCAGGCTCCGCCGTCGGCCATCGGCGGCGTCCTCGGCCGGCGTCGCGGTGGCCTCGGTTTCGCCCGCCACGGGGAGGTTGCCACGCAGCAAATGGATGCAGATCGCCATTTGGATGAAATCGCCGGCCGCCATGATCAGGAATACATCGCCAATTGCCAGGACCTGAAGAATCAACCCGCCGACCGCGGCGCCGAGAATCGCACCGAAATGCACGACCACCGAGAGGGTCCCGATGGTCTGCGTATGGTTCTCGTGCTTCTGCAGACTCATCACATAGGGGTACATCAGCAGGTAGCTGCCCTTGAAGGCAATCATCACCAGTGACACCACCCAGAACAGCGCGAGCGAGTCGATGAAGGTCAGGGCGGCTGTCAGGCTACCGGCGATGAATTGCGCGCTGACGAGAATGCGTACAGGGTGAACGCGCTTGGCCATGCGGGCCCAGAAGGGAAAGGCGGTCATCACGACAAGACTGATGACCGCCAGGTACAAACCCACGTGGGACGGCGGCGGGTTATCGAAACGCTCCGCGAAGTATTGTGGGTAGAACGGGATGATCAGATTGTCCGTGACGACGGCGAGGGCCGTCATGGCGATCAGGCAGGTACGCAGGTTCATGAGCTCGAAGGGCACGATTCGAAGGCCGGCCATGATGCACCCCTCAAGACGAGAAAGCGATGCATTTACACCTGCTGGCCGTCGCTTCAAGGAACTGTCGCCACCGGCCGGAATCCTTTCTGAACAGACCGCAGCCGCAGGAGCCTTCCCATGGAGCATCTCGTCTTTACCGTCATCGCCCAGGACCAGCCTGGCCTCGTGGAGCGTTTGGCAGGATGCGTGGCTGGCCATGGTGGAAACTGGCTTGAGAGCCGCATGGTACGGATGGCAGACCAGTTCGCAGGTATCGTCGAAGTATCCGTCGAGGCAGTGCAACGTAGCGCACTAGTGGATGCCCTCGAGTCACTCGATGGTATTCGTGTACTGGTCGCGCCAAGGGGTGACGCTCCAATGGGTGACCGGAAGTCCGTCCGCCTGGAGCTCGTCGGCAATGACCGCGCCGGAATCGTGCGGGACCTGACACGGCTTTTGGCAGGGCAGGGCGTCAATGTCGAAAGCCTGTCGACGGATGTCGTCGAGGCCCCCATGAGCGGCGAGCCCCTGTTTCAGTGCAACGCCCTTTTGGCAGTCCCTGGGGGGCTCGCACTGTCTGACCTTCAACAGGCGGTCGAAACGTTGGCGGATGAGTTGATGGTGGAGCTGATGCTAAGCGAAGACCTCTGACCCGGTGGATTAGTCGTCGGCATAACGGACCCGATTGCATCGGGCACCATCCGCCGCAGGTAGCGCACGGTTTTGCGCACACCCGGCGTGGACCACCGTGTGGATAAGCTATGGATGAACGGTTGTGCACAAGGTATTCCGGGCGTGTGCGCCCGCAGGTCACTATTTGATCTAAATACAGCGGCTTATCCCCAATTCCTTCATAAGGCTTATGAATCGAATCGGCCAATGTGGATAAGATTTTTGAAGGGAGGGCGATTGAGCGAACAATTCGCCTGTAGAGAGAACTCGATCTGGATGCCTGTACAGGTACAAGGCCCGGCATACGTGGATTGCAGGTAACGTGGCTGTAGAATTCCGATCATAGATGGCCTCTTGGAATTCTGTGGATAACTCTGTGAAAAAGGCTTGAGTTGTTGGCTGTAGCCCCCTTTGTAACGGGTGTCTCGCGACGTTGCGTATGCGGCCGTACGGGTGCCTGATTGTGTCTCTTCGGCAGGTCGCCCTCATGCAAACCCTGTCACACGGGACTTGTGCACGTATCGAGTGGACCGCCCTGTGGGTAACACTGGGGTAAAGCGCTGAAAGCCCCAAACAGTGGGGCTTTCAGCGTGCTGATCGAATTATGATCAGTCCATTGATGCGGTGCGCGAGCGACGCGATGCGCGACGAAGCGTTCTGACGGCATCGATGGTATACACGGCAAGCCCTATCCAGATGAACAGGAAGGACACCATGCGCGTGCCGTCGAACGGCTCACCGTATACAAAGACCGCCAATAGCAGTACCAGCGATGGGGCGATGTACTGAAGAAAACCCAGCGTGGCATAGGGCAGATGGCGTGCCGCTGCGTTGAAACAAAGCAGCGGCACGAGCGTGATAGGCCCGGACAGCGCAAGCAGAAGCGCATCGCGGCTCAGCCAGTAATCAAGGTGGCCGCTCGACGATTCAGGATGAAACGCCAACCACGCCAGGACGGCTGGGACCAGCAGCCACGTCTCCACCACGAGCCCAGGCAGCGCCGCGACGGGCGCACGTTTCCGAATCAGGCCGTAGAAACCGAAGCTCAATGCCAGCGCAAGCGAGATCCATGGGATGCTGCCGAACACGATCAGCTGGTAGCCGACACCGAGCGCTGCCAAGGCAACGGCCACCCACTGCAACCGGCGCAAGCGTTCACCCAACACCAGCAAACCCAGCAATACGTTCACCAGTGGGTTGATGTAATAGCCCAGGCTTGCTTCGAGCATGCGCCCCTCGTTGACCGCCCAGATATAGACAAGCCAGTTGATTGCAACAAGGCAGCCTGTGAGCGCCAGAATGGCGATGCGTCGCGGATTGTCCCGAAGGTCCCGCCACCATCCTGGGTGCTTCCATACCAGCAGGAGTAGCCCACCGAAGAGCGCGGACCACAGGACGCGGTGCACGATGACTTCCATCGCCGGCACGTGCGTGAGCAGCTTGAAGTAAATGGGAAAAAGGCCCCATAGGGTATAGGCCGTAAGCCCGAGCAGGTAACCGCGACGAAGTGTGGTGGAGGACATGAAAGGCCTGAAGTGCAACAGATTGCGGAAGGCGCAGGCCGGTCGAGCGGTATTTGCCGAATGGCTGCGAGCAACCTTAGATGTTAGGGCTTGTGACAAGAATTTGCCGGGCAAAAATGACCAGGTGGTAGTCGGTTCAGCAAATCCGCTCGGGCCAGCCGGTATTTTGGGGCACTCCGTTCGGAGCGTTCGGTCTACCCTGTGAACGAAATTCAGCTGAGAAAAGAGACGCCAATGACCCCCAACAAGTGGCAGACGCCGGTGTTTCGCATGAAAGCGATCGCTACGGGACTCTTGCTGCTGGCCGCCGCCCTATATGTCCTTGCGACGTCTATGGAGGCGCAACATCCCGCTTGGGGCTACGTGGCTTCGTTCGCAGAGGCAGCGATGGTCGGGGCAATCGCGGACTGGTTCGCGGTGACAGCGTTATTCCGGCATCCATTGGGTCTTCCAATCCCCCATACCGCGATCATCCCGCGCAATAAAGCCCGCATTGGGCGAAAGCTCTCCGACTTCATCGTTGTGCATTTCCTGTCCACGCCACAAGTGGTAGCGCGTATCCGTCAGCTCGACCTGGGCGGCCGCCTGGCCGACTGGCTACGGCATCCCGACAATGCCGCCGCCGTAGGCCAGCACACGGCGGGCGTGGCCCGGTTCGGCGTCGGGGCGTTGCGGGATGACCGTGTGCGCGCGTTTATCCAGGCGACAGCCATCCGCCGGGTTCGCAAGATCGACCTTGCACCGCTCTGCGGGCAGGCGCTGGAGGTGTTGACCAGCCAGGGGCGGCATCAGGCGATGCTCGATGAAGTGCTGGTCGAGCTCGACCGGATGATGCGCAATGAAGAAACGCAGGCGATGGTTGCACGCGCGATTACCGCGGAGGTGCGTACGCTGCGCTACTTCGGCCTGGGTACGATGGTGGGCGGCTGGTCTGCCCGCAAGGTTGTTGGCGGCATAAGCGCGCTAATCGCCGAAGTGGCCGACGATCGCGATCATCCGTTGCGCGAACGATTCGATGAATACGTCGCGACGTTCATCGACCGGCTCAAGCATGACGACAACTACCGATTGGAGATCGAACGTATCTTCAATCAATTGCTCGACCATCCCGCTACATCCGCCTACCTGACGACACTGTGGCGGGATCTGGTCGATTGGCTACAGGCCGATCTGGAAAGCGAAACGTCCACCATCCGTCAGCGTATCGTCGAGCTGGTGCGCAGCTTCGGAGAGTCGCTCGCAGCGGATAGCGCCATGCATGACTGGATCAACGAGCAGTTGATGGCGGCGGTGCCTTCGCTGGTGGAACGCTACCGCGTCCAGATCGGGCACTACATCGCGGATCGAGTGGATCAATGGGAAAGCCGCGAGCTCGTCGAGCAGATGGAGCAGAGCGTAGGCAAGGACCTGCAGTTCATCCGCATCAACGGCACGTTGGTGGGCGGCCTCGTGGGCTTGTGCCTGCATGCCTTGACCCAGCTGTTTGCCGGGTAAGGAAACGATTCAGAAGAGTCGCAATGGCTCTTCATCCAGCGCGGACAGCTGTTCCCTGAGTGCCAGTACCTGGTCGCCCCAGTAGCGTTCATGGGCGAACCAGGGGAAGGCGCGGGGGAAGGCCGGGTCGTCCCAGCGACGCGCCAGCCAGGCGCTGTGATGAATCAGGCGCAGGGCCCGGAGTGCTTCGATCAGCGGAAGCTCTCGTGGATCGAAGTCGTAGAACTCGTTGTAGCCCTCGACCAGTTCCGCGATCTGCCGCAGCCGGTCGTTGCGCTCGCCCGCCAGCAGCATCCAGAGATCCTGCACCGCCGGGCCCATACGGCAATCGTCCAGATCAACCACGTGATAGATGTCATCACGGCAGAGCAGATTGCCAGGGTGACAGTCGCCGTGGAGGCGGATCGACGTGTAACGCACGCGGCTGAACACGTCGTCCACTTTTCTCATCAGGTCTCGCGCCACGGATTCATAGGCGGGTATGAGGCTGGCCGGAACGAATCCACCGCCCAGCAGGACCGCCAGAGCGTCGTGGCCGAACAAGGTCGGTGTGAGCGCCTGCCGATGCTCGAACGGGCGCACGCTACCGATCTGATGCGCACGGCCCAGCAGCTGGCCGAGCCGATAGAGCTGGTCGAGGTCACCGGGCTCGGGCGCGTGACCACCACGGCGGGGGAAGAGTGCGAAGCGGAAGCCCTGATGCTCGAAAAGCGTTTCACCCTCGTGAATTGTCGGCGCAACGACCGGCACTTCGTGTTCTGCCAGTTCGAGCGTAAAGGCGTGTTCCTCGCGAATCGCCTCGTCCGTCCAGCGATCCGGCCGGTAGAACTTGGCGATGAGGGGCGTCTGATCTTCGATGCCGACCTGGTAGACGCGGTTTTCATAGCTGTTGAGCGCCAGGATACGCGCATCGCTCAGGTGACCAAGGCTTTCGACCGCGTCGATCACGAGATCAGGTGTAAGTGTGTCGAACGGATGGGCCATGGCGGTCTGCTGCATCAGGAAAGGGGCGGAGTGTAGCGCTTTGTCACCTGACCGGTGCGGGATCGCCGCGTTCGCCGCAGCCGTCGCGTGGTTAATCGCCCGGTTTCGGCGTGCGTGCCAGGCAGTACACGTCCACTCGGGTCGCGCCTGCCCGGCATAGAAGCCGAGCAAGCGTTTCGGCAGTGCTACCGGTGGTCAGGACGTCATCGATGAGCGCGATGTGCTGGCCTTGCACCTGAGCCTGAGGCGACAGCGTGAACGAGTCTCGAAGGTTGCGTCGCCGTGCGGCCGCATCCAGATCCTGCTGTGCAGGCGTATCGCGGGTGCGCCCCAGCCACTGACCTCGTATCGGAATCGAAAGGGCCTTGGCCAAATGGGCGGCGATGAGTTCGGATTGATTGAAGCCTCTAACGCGCAACCGCTCCGTGGAAAGCGGCACCGGCAACAGAACAGCCGGGCGCGGCAGACCCTCTTCGAATTCGTGACGGACGTGTCGGGCCAGTTGGTCGGCCATCATCCTGCCATAGGGCCATCTGGATTGGTGTTTGAAGCGGCTGATCAGCGTGTCGACCGGAAAGCCATATCGCCAGGCCGCAATCACGCGTTCGAATGTAGGCGGCCGCTTCAGGCACGCGCCGCATGGCAGGCCATGTGTGGGCAGCGGTAGCGCACACACACTGCATTGCTGCGTCAACCATGGCAGCTCGGCTTCGCAATCGTGGCAGACCGATGTGAGGTCGATGGAAGCACCGCAGAGTAGGCAGGCACTGCCGAGCTGAAGCCAGGGAATGGGTTTGCGTAGAGAAACAAACATCGCGCGGTCCCTGCGCGGCGGGTGGTCGGGCAGGGTAATGCCTGCGCTACCGAAAGGCTGAGATTGAGCGCACAGCTTTAACTGATCAATATTTGATCAGATGTCAACTTGGATATGGACTATCGTCGACAGCATTCGTCCATGCGACTGCCGTCGCCCGTTATTCAGGGTATGCCATGACTGCTTCCATCACCCGCCACGATTGGTCACTGCGTGAAGTGCGCGCGCTATTCGAGTTGCCTTTCAACGATCTGTTGTTTCAAGCCCAATGCGTGCACCGCCAGCACTTCGACCCGAACCGCGTACAGGTCTCCACGCTGCTCTCGATCAAGACAGGCGCCTGCCCAGAGGACTGCAAGTACTGTCCGCAGTCTGGCCACTACAACACGGGCCTGGACAAGGAAAAGCTGATGGCCGTGCAGAAGGTGCTCGAGGCGGCCGCTGAAGCCAAGGCCATAGGGTCGACCCGCTTCTGCATGGGCGCGGCGTGGAAGCATCCAAGCGCGAAGGACATGCCCTATGTGCTCGAAATGGTGAAGGGCGTCAAAGCGTTAGGCATGGAAACTTGCATGACCCTCGGCAAATTGAACCAGGAGCAAACGGTCGCGCTGGCCGAAGCCGGACTGGATTACTACAACCACAATCTGGACACGTCGCCCGAGTTCTACGGCAACATCATCACGACACGCACCTATGCGGACCGCCTGGAGACGCTGGCGTATGTGCGTGAAGCCGGTATGAAGATCTGTTCCGGCGGGATCCTCGGGATGGGCGAGTCCATTGACGACCGCGCCGGGCTGCTTATTCAGCTCGCCAACCTGCCCGAGCACCCCGAGTCAGTGCCGATCAACATGCTGGTGAAAGTGAAAGGTACGCCGCTGGAAGCCGAGAAGGATGTCGATCCGTTCGACTTCATTCGGACGCTGGCCGTCGCGCGCATCATGATGCCCAAATCCCATGTTCGGCTCTCCGCCGGCCGCGAGCAGATGAACGAGCAGATGCAGGCGCTGGCCTTCATGGCGGGCGCGAACTCCATCTTCTATGGAGAGCGCCTGCTGACAACCGGCAACCCGCAGGCCGACAAGGACATGCAGTTGTTTGCCCGCTTGGGTATCAAGCCGGAAGAGCGCGAAGAGCATGCCGACGAGGTGCATCAGGCCGCCATCGAGCAAGCCCTTGTCGAGCAGCGTGACAGCCGTCTGTTCTACGACGCGACCGCCGTTTAAATGCGTGGGGCGCTGGCCCCAGGTGATGCCGCCCGGAGGTATGTCGTGGCATTCGATCTGCAAGCGCGCCTGGCTGAGCGCCAGGCGCAGGGGCTGTACCGTCGGCGCCCGCTGCTCGAGGCGCCGCAGGGGCCCCATGTACGTGTGGACGGACGTGATCTGCTGGCGTTCTCCTCGAATGACTATCTGGGCCTTGCCAATCACCCGGACGTGATCGCGGCGCTGAAGGCCGGCGCCGATCGTTGGGGCGTGGGGGGTGGTGCGTCGCATCTGGTCATTGGCCATGGCGGGCCTCACGACGCGTTGGAACAAGCCTTGGCGGCCTTCACCGGGCGACCGCGTGCGTTAGTGTTTTCGACGGGGTACATGGCAAATCTCGGCGCGATCACCGCGCTGGTCGGCAAGGCCGATACCGTTTTGCATGATCGCCTGAACCACGCGTCGCTGCTGGATGCGGGATCACTGAGTGGCGCGCGGTTTTCCCGCTACCTGCACAACGACCCAGCGAGTCTGGCCAGCCGTCTCGAGAAAGCCTCGGGTGACACACTCGTGGCGACCGACGGGGTGTTCAGCATGGACGGCGATCTGGCCGATCTTCCAGCGCTTTGCGCCGTCGCCGCCAGGCATGGCGCGTGGATGCTCGTGGATGATGCGCACGGCTTCGGCGTGCTGGGCGAGACAGGCGCCGGCATCGTTGAGCATTACGGATTGGGCCTTTCGGACGTGCCTGTCCTGATCGGCACGTTGGGTAAGGCCTTCGGCACGGCAGGTGCGTTCGTGGCCGGCAGCGACGCGCTGATCGAGACGCTCATCCAGTTCGCCCGGCCTTATATCTATACGACGAGCCAGTCCCCGGCGATTGCCTGCGCCACGCTTCGCAGCCTGGAGCTGATCAAGGCCGAGCCCTGGCGTCGTCAGCACCTTCAGACGCTCATCGCGCGATTCCGGGCGGGTGCGGCCTCGCTGGGGCTCTCCCTGATGGATAGCCCGACCCCCATTCAGCCTGTGCTGATCGGCGACAGTCAGCGTGCCGTGTGCGTGGCCGATCGGCTTCGCGAGGCAGGTGTCATGGTCGGTGCGATTCGGCCGCCAACCGTGCCGGCAGGCTCGGCGCGCTTGAGGATCACATTGACCGCAGCCCATACGGACGCCGATATCGATCGGCTCCTGGAAGCGCTCGCGACCTGCGGCGCCGAGGGTGAGCCCCATGAATGACATCGTGCTGCTTCCGGGTTGGGGGCTGGGTGTGGCGCCGTTGCAACCATTGGCAAGCGCACTGCGAAACGCGGGAGTACGCGTGGTAACTCTGCCGCTCCCGAATTTGCATCAATCATTGGCGCAGGTGCTCGATGACGTGGCGAAAACAATACCGGCGCAGAGCTGGCTGGTCGGTTGGTCGTTGGGTGGAATGCTGGCAGCGGAGCTTGCGAAGCGAGTTGACGTTCACTGTGCGGGCCTGGTGACGCTGGGTGCGAACATGCGATTCGTTGCGAACCAGGATTGGCCCAATGCCATGCCGGTCGAGACGTACGATCAATTTCGCGAGGGCTGTGCGCTGAACCCTCAGGCAACGCTCAAGCGGTTTTCCCTGCTGTGCAGTCAGGGCGCGGAGGATGCACGCGCGCTGTCCCGCACGCTTTCCGCGGCAGCTGATCCGTCCGAATCATTGTTGGCGGGACTTGATGTCCTTGCCGCGCTGGATATGCGTGACGCGCTCGCCGCGTTCGAAGGGCCTCGCCTCCACGTGTTCGCAGAGCGAGATGCGCTCGTGCCAGCCTCGGCGGCTGCCGCCTTCGCCCGTATTTCGCCTGTCGGGACCACGGTCTTGATGGCCGAGGCCTCACATGCATTCGTCGTCGAACAGGCCGAGACAGTAGCCAATCTGATCGTCAGCCGCATGGAGGTTGCCCGTGTCGGTTGAAGTGGCCGCAATGCCTGACAAGCGGCACGTGGCGGCATCCTTTTCCCGCGCCGCGCGCAGCTACGACGCCGCCGCTGACCTGCAGCGCGACGTTGGGCATCACCTGCTCGCCCTGCTGCCGGCGCTGGATGTCGAGCGATGGCTGGACCTTGGGTGTGGCACGGGCTATTTCACTCGGGCTTTGGCGCAGCGTTTCGGCACGGCAGGCGTTGGACTGGACCTTGCCGAAGGCATGCTTCGTCACGCACGGCCCAACGGAGGGGCGCAGCATTGGGTATGTGCGGACGCCGAGCGGCTGCCAGTGGCGGCGGCATCGACCGATCTGGTGTTCTCGAGCCTGGCGCTCCAGTGGTGCGGTGATTTTGACGCGGTGCTCAGAGGCACACGACACGCATTGAGGACCGGTGGTGTACTCGCATTCAGTAGCCTAAGTGCTGGCACGCTGAGTGAGCTTCAGAGCAGCTGGCAGCGGGTCGACGGGTTCGTCCACGTTAACCGCTTTCGGCCATTCGAGGCCTATCAGCGCAGTTGTGCCCGGACCGGCTGGCAAACCGTAACACTGGAGCAGCAGGCCCATACGGTTTACTTCAACGATGTGCGGACACTCATGCAATCGCTCAAGTCGATTGGCGCGCAGAACCGAAACGAAGGGCGCCCGGACGGGCTAAGTGGCCGGCGACGTTTGCTCGCGCTTGCGGACGCATACGAGGATCTTCGTACGGCTCACGGGCTGCCGCTGACCTATCAAGTCGTGTACGGCATTCTGCGAAAGGAACAATGATGAAACGTGCCTACTTCGTTACCGGCACCGATACGGATGCAGGCAAGACTACGGTTGCGGCCGGGTTGCTTCATGCTGCCGGGCAGGCCGGATACTCGACCGCAGCGGTGAAGCCTGTAGCCTCAGGATGTATCCGAACACCTGAAGGGCTGCGTAACAGTGATGCAACGGCTCTGTGGGCAGAATGCTCGCTGCCGCTGGGCTACGAAGACGTGAATCCCTTTGCGTTCGAGCCCGCCATCGCGCCTCACGTAGCCGCTCGCGAGGCCGGCGTTGAACTCTCCATAGAGGGCGTAGCCGCTCGCATCGGGGCGGTACTTGGTGCCGGCGCTGGCTTCACACTAGTGGAGGGTGCAGGAGGCTGGCGCGTTCCGCTGAACGGCGACGCCATGCTCTCGGCGCTCCCTTTGCGATTGGGCCTGCCAGTGATACTCGTGGTCGGCGTGCGTCTGGGCTGTATCAACCATGCGTTGCTGACGGCCGAGGCCGTACGCGCGGACGGGCTGACGTTGTCGGGTTGGGTCGCCAACCTCATTGATCCTGATATGTCTCGACGGGATGAAACCCTCGCCTCGTTGGACACGCACCTGAATGCGCCCTGTCTAGGCCGCGTTCCCTGGCTTGCAACGGCCTCCGCCGAGGCGGTCGCGAGGCACCTTGACCTAAGCCTGTTGGCATAAGCGGTAATAAACCCATAGCCAATCGGTCATTCCCGAGCACCGCGCCTTTTGCTCTAATGGCATCGAGCCATCCATCCGAGGCATTCACCATGCAGATTTCCGGAAACGCCTTTACCGCGGGGTTCAATACCTACCAGGGCGGTCAACAGCGCGTGGATCGCGCCGCATCCAACATTGCGTCCGAGGCGGCTGCTGTCCAGACGAGCACACGTGTCGAAGGTCGTAGTGATGCGAAGGACACGGCACAGAACCTCATCGAACTGCAGCAGGGCCGCTACCAGGCCGAGGTCGGCGCCAAGGTCATCAAAACGGCGGACGAAGTGCTCGGTACGCTAATCGACACACGCGCTTGACCCTTCTGCGGTAGGCCGCCTCCCGGCCCGACGTACACGGCTATTCTTCCCGGACCCCACGCTGCGAACGCAGCGCGGGGCATTCGGCTGTTCGCCTGTTTCCCATCTGAAAATCGTCACCGAATACATCCATGCTGCCGTAGCACTGGCCGTCTCGTTGTCCTCTGACAAGAGGCTCATGCGACCTATTGACACAACAGTGATCCAAACGTAGGTTTCAAACATCTGTTTGATCACGTTGCTCCACCTCCGAGTCCCCAATAACAACTGACGCCCTGCGGTGCCAACCGCGGCCAGAAACTCATAGAGGTCACCGTCATGCCCGATTACAAGGCTCCCCTGCGCGATATCCGCTTCGTCCGAAATGAACTGCTCGGCTATGAGGCGCATTACCAGCAACTGCCCGGCGCGGAAGATGCGACCCCCGATATGGTCGATGCCATTCTCGAGGAAGGTGCAAAGTTCTGTGAGCAGGTGCTGGCCCCGCTAAACCGTGTGGGTGACCAGGAAGGGTGCGTGTGGAGCGAGTCGGGCGTGAAGACGCCAACCGGCTTCAAGGAGGCGTATCAGCAATTCGTCGAAGGTGGCTGGCCTAGCCTGGCGCATGATGTCGAGCATGGCGGTCAGGGGCTTCCCGAGTCGCTGGGCATGACCATCAGCGAAATGATCGGCCAGGCCAACTGGGCGTGGGGTATGTACCCTGGCCTGTCGCATGGCGCCATGAACACGCTTCACGAACACGGCACTCCCGAGCAGCAGGAAACCTACCTGACCAAGCTTGTCTCGGGTGAATGGACCGGCACCATGTGCCTTACCGAAGCCCACTGTGGCACTGATCTGGGCATGCTGCGCACGCGCGCCGAGCCGCAGGCTGACGGCAGCTATCGCATCTCGGGCACCAAGATCTTCATTTCGGCAGGCGAACATGACCTGGCCGAGAACATCGTGCACATCGTTCTGGCTCGCCTGCCTGATGCCCCAGCGGGCACAAAGGGTATCTCGCTGTTCATCGTGCCCAAGTATCTGCCGAATGCGGAAGGCGGCATCGGTGAGCGCAACGCCATGGCGTGCGGTTCGATCGAACACAAGATGGGCATCCATGGCAACGCAACCTGCGTGCTGAATTTCGATGGCGCGACCGGTTTCCTGATCGGCCCACCGAACAAGGGCCTGAACTGCATGTTCACGTTCATGAATACGGCGCGCCTGGGTACCGCTCTGCAGGGGCTGGCTCACGCCGAAGTGGCATTCCAGGGTGGCATTCGTTACGCCCGCGATCGGTTGCAAATGCGTTCGCTGTCAGGCCCGAAGGCACCTGAGAAGGCGGCTGATCCGATCATCGTTCATCCGGACGTACGCCGCATGCTGTTGACCATGAAGGCGTTCACCGAGGGCAACCGTGCGCTGCTCTACTTCGCCTCCAAGCAGGTTGACATCGTTCAGCGTTCTGCCGACGAAGCCGAGCGCAAGAGTGCTGACACGCTGCTCGCGTTCCTGACGCCAATTGCCAAGGCCTTCATGACCGAGGTGGGCTTTGAGTCGGCGTCGCATGGCATGCAGATCTACGGCGGCCACGGCTACATCAGCGAGTGGGGCATGGAGCAGAACCTGCGCGACGCGCGTATCGCGATGATGTACGAAGGCACCACCGGCATTCAGGCGCTCGACCTGCTTGGCCGCAAGGTGTTGATGACCCAGGGCGAGTCACTCAAGAGCTTCACCAAGATCGTTCACAAGTTCTGCCAGGCCCACGCGGAGAACGCATCCATCAAGGGCTTTGTCGAGCCGCTTGCCAAGCTCAACAAGGAGTGGGGCGAGATCACCATGAAAATCGGCATGGCCGCCATGAAGGACCGTGAAGAAGTCGGTGCAGCGTCGGTGGATTACCTGATGTACTCCGGCTATGCGTGCCTCGCCTACTTCTGGGCGGACATGGCGCGTGTGGCGAGCGAGAAGCTGGAGGCGGGCGATGCTGACAAGGCGTTCTACGAGGCCAAGCTGCAAACGGCGCGGTTCTACTATGCACGCATCCTGCCGCGCACACGCATGCACGCCGAAGCCATGCTCTCGGGGGCCGAAAACCTGATGGCGATGGACGAGGCGGCCTTCCTCATTGGGGAATAATTGTCCAGATCGAGGGTGGATGGCTTTGGCCGTCCACCCTACGAGCTACTGGTCGGACGGCGTGTTGAGCACCGTCAGTTGAAGCTTCAGCCCAGCCAGTGAATCGGTCGCTGTCCGTACCTGCTCAGTCCGGCCGTTCATTCATCATCCGCATCGATGCGCCAATAGCCGGCGGCCTTGATCTGAGCCTCGTCGATGCCTCGCTCGTTCATGAAATGCGCGCGGATCTGCCGAGAGCGTTTGGCTTCGCAGGCAATCCAGACATAACGCGTTCCGGCTGGCAGTTCGACTTGCTGCGCGGCTTCGAGCAGCGATTCGCCAGCGCTTCGACGAACCCAGCGGCAGTCCAGTTGAGTTTGCGTCTTTAGCGGTTGCCGCTCGGTATCGTCTTCGACCTCGATGATGGCCTGAACGCGGCGCCCTGCCGGTAGCTCTTCGAGCCGGCGTGCAATTGCCGGCAGGGCGCTTTCGTCGCCGATGAGCAGGTAGTGCTCGAACACGTCCGGAACGATAAGCGAACCACGCGGCCCGGCAATGTGCAGGTAATCACCTGGCTGCGCCTGACTTGCCCAGGTTGCCGCAGGACCGTCGCCGTGCAGCACGAAATCAATGTCCAGTTCGCCTTTTTCCGCATCGTAGCGACGGGGGGTGTAGTCGCGCATGGTGGGTTTGGGGCTTACCCGCCCGGGGCTTTCCTGCCCAGCGCCCTCCTGCCCGGCGCCTTCCTTCGCGGATCCGAAGGTCTCGATGGCGCGGCGTTCAGCTTCGTTCATGGCGAACAGCAACTTTACGTGGTCATCCGGTGCGGCGCTGATGAAGCCTTCGAGCTGCTCGCCTACCAACGTAATGCGGCGCATGCGGGGCGTGATGTCTTCGACGCGTGTCACATCCAGGCGGCGACGCACGATGGGGTGGCTGACGCGATGAATTTCTTGGGTTTCGGTGTTCATTGAGAGGCCTCGCTATCCGAAGTTTGGGAGCCCGACGCAATGGCGCGGGCAGTGTCGTTGAGCAGGCGGCTGACGCGCTCAACCTCGTCGGCAGTCCAGCGGCCGTGGTGCAAGCGCAGTGCATGGCGCAGATTTCCAACGGCTTCATGGATCTCGGGCGGGCGGCTGTGGCCTGCCAGTGCTCGCCGGCTGAGTTCAATACGTGTGCGCATGCCTTCCAGAGCGAGCGATTGCTCTGCCAGCCACGCTCGACCGGCATCGGTGGCGGCGTAGCGCTTTTTGCCGGCGCCTGCTTCGCCGCTGATCCAGTCGCTTTCTTCAAGGAATGTAAGGGTGGGATAGATCACGCCCGGGCTGGGCGAGTACGCCCCGTCGAACATGGATTCGATATGGCGAATCAAGTCGTAGCCGTGGCGAGGCTCGGTTGCGATTAGCTCCATCAGGAGCAATTTCAGATCGCCTGGCGCGAAGACTCTAGGGCCGCGCTCTTTGCCTGCGCGAAGGGCGGTGTCGGCGATAAAGGTAGATGGACTCATTACTGACCTCTTTAAGATGGGTCGTAAGATATATCTTTTAGAGTCCTATTTGAAAATTGTTCTTATTCATGGGCGGAAGGAAATCGATAGGCTTCACCTAGACCTCGTACGGTGCAGAGCCGGGGCAGCCCACGCTTGTTAAATCGCAGGCAAAAAAAACCGGCCGAAGCCGGTTTTTTGGTGCGCGGAGGCGGATCAGGCCGGTGCGCTGGTACGGATCAGATAGTCGAACGCGGCCAGCGAAGTCTTGGCGCCTTCGCCCATGGCAATCACGATCTGCTTGTACGGCGCAGTCGTCACGTCACCGGCGGCAAAGATGCCTGGCAGCGAAGTCTGACCCTTGGCGTCGACGACAATCTCGCCACGCGGTGTCAGCTCTACGGTGCCCTTGAGCCATTCGCTGTTCGGCAGCAAGCCGATCTGAACGAAGATCCCTTCCAATTCGATCGAGTGGAACTCGTCGGAATTGCGGTCCTTGTAGCTCAGGCCAGTCACCTTCTTGCCATCACCTTTTACTTCGCTGGTCAGCGCGCTGGTGATGACCTTCACGTTCGGCAGGCTGTGCAGCTTGCGCTGGAGTACGGCATCAGCACGGAGCTGGCTGTCGTATTCGATCAGCGTAACGTGCGCCACGATACCGGCCAGGTCGATGGCCGCTTCGACACCGGAGTTACCACCGCCGATGACCGCTACGCGCTTGCCCTTGAACAGGGGGCCGTCGCAGTGCGGGCAGTACGCCACGCCCTTGTTACGGTATTCCGCTTCGCCCGGCACATTCATTTCGCGCCAGCGAGCACCGGTAGCGAGGATGAGGGTCTTGGCCTTGAGAGTCGCGCCACTGGCGAATTCGACTTCATGAAGCTTGCCCGCTTCGGTCGCCGGAATCAGCTTGGCGGCGCGCTGCAGGTTCATGATGTCGACATCGTATTCGCGGGTGTGCTCTTCGAGCGCACGGGCCAGCTTCGGACCTTCGGTTTCCTTCACGGAGATGAAGTTCTCGATCGCCATGGTGTCCAGTACCTGCCCACCGAAGCGTTCTGCGGCGACGCCGGTACGGATGCCTTTACGCGCAGCATAGATGGCGGCTGCGGCGCCGGCTGGGCCACCACCGACCACGAGCACGTCGAACGCTTCCTTGGCGTTGAGCTTCTCGGCATCGCGCGCGCTGGAGTTGGTGTCCAGCTTGGCGAGGATCTGCTCGACGTCCATACGGCCCTGGCCGAACACTTCGCCATTGAGGTAGATGCTCGGAACAGCCATCACCTGGCGTTCCTCGACTTCGGCCTGGAACAGCGCACCGTCGATGGCAACGTGGCGGATATTGGGGTTCAGGACTGCCATCAGGTTCAGCGCCTGAACGACGTCCGGGCAATTCTGGCAAGAGAGCGAGAAATAGGTCTCGAAGGTGTATTCGCCTTCAATGGACTTGATCTGCTCGATCTTGTCGGCTTCCAGCTTCGACGGGTGTCCGCCGACCTGCAGCAGTGCCAGTACCAGCGAGGTGAACTCGTGGCCCATGGGGATACCGGCGAAGCGCAGGCTGATGTTCTCGCCCGGGCGATTGAGCGAGAAAGAAGGACGACGGCTGTCATCGCCATCGGTCTTCAGCGTGATCTTGTCAGTCAGGCTGACGATGTCTTGTAAAAGGCCCAGGAGCTCTTTGGATTTGTCGCCGTCATCGAGGGACGCGACGATCTCGAACGGCTGGGTGACCTTCTCGAGGTAGGCCTTCAACTGGGTTTTAAGATTGGCGTCCAACATGAGACGAGGTCCTCTCAAACATGAAATTCAGAAACGAAAACGCCCGGGCGGATCGCGCCCGGGCGCTCCGGCATCATTGGTAAAACAGTGATGCGTCGGCGGAAGGTCAGGCGCCGCTTACTGCTGCGACGCCGAAACGATCCTTAGATCTTGCCGACGAGGTCCAGCGATGGCGACAGGGTCGCTTCGCCTTCTTTCCACTTGGCAGGGCAAACTTCACCTGGGTGGGCAGCAACGTACTGAGCGGCCTTGACCTTGCTCAGCAGGTTCGATGCGTCACGGCCAATACCTTCTGCAGTGATTTCGACAGCCTGGATGATGCCATCCGGGTCGACGATGAAGGTGCCGCGGTCAGCCAGGCCCTGAGATTCGCGCAGGACTTCGAAGTTACGGCTGATGGTCAGCGTTGGGTCACCGATCATGGTGTACTGAATCTTGCCGATGGTTTCGGAGCTGTCGTGCCAGGCTTTGTGAGTGAAGTGAGTGTCGGTCGAAACGGAGTAGATCTCGACGCCCAGCTTCTGGAACTCAGCGTAGTTATCAGCAACGTCGCCCAGCTCGGTCGGGCAAACGAAGGTGAAGTCGGCTGGGTAGAAGAAGAACACGGACCACTTGCCTTTCAGGTCGGTATCACTAACTTCGATGAACTTGCCGTTCTTGAACGCTTGAGCGGTGAAAGGCTTGATCGGGGTGTTGACCAGAGACATAAGCACTCCTTGTATCGGTTTAAAAGTCGGAGAGAAGGTTACCGGCCGCAAGCCGGTTTCCAAAATTGATTGAGGCCATCAGATCAATTGCCTCACTCAATAGGGCATTGTCAGCGCAAAACATGTCGTCGCAAAGTCAGGTGTACCGCTCGCCTGTTAATGCTTTCGAACGTTTGTTTTAATTTGCCGTCGCTGGCATACACTGCATATCGACGCGGTGAATGCGTACTTACGAAGCTGGGTTGCCGGAGCCTGTTTTTCAAGCTCGGCGCCCAATAGTGCCGCATGTGTCGAGTAACGCCCGCCACCATGTGACCGGGCGCAGGTCAGGAATTCCGTCCGATGCGACCAACGTATCGAGAATCCAGCAAAAGAGAGACAAGAAGATGGCTGACTACAAGGCGCCCCTGCGCGACATGCGTTTCGTTTTGGAGGATGTACTGGACGTGGGCAGCGAATGGCAGCGCTGGCCGGCGCTGGCAGGCCATGTGGACACCGAGACTGCCTGGGCCGTCCTCGAAGAAGCAGGGCGCCTGACTGCCGGTACCATCGCACCGCTCAATCGCACCGGTGACGAGGAAGGATGCCGGTGGCATGACACCGAGGTGACTACACCCGCTGGCTTCAAGCAGGCCTACCGTCTTTACGCAGACGGCGGTTGGGTAGGGGTGGGCGGTGACCCCGACTTCGGCGGCATGGGCATGCCCAAGGTCATAGGGGCTCAGGTGGAGGAAATGGTGAACTCAGCCAGCCTTGCCTTCGGCTTGTACCCAATGCTCACGGCTGGCGCGTGTCTTGCGCTCAACGCCCATGCCAGCGAGGAGCTCAAGTCCTTGTACCTGCCGCGCCTGTATTCCGGCGAATGGAGCGGGTCGATGTGCCTGACCGAAGCCCATGCCGGTACGGATCTGGGGATGATCCGCACGCGTGCCGAACCCGAGGCTGACGGCAGCTATCGGGTAAGCGGCAGCAAGATCTTCATCACCGGAGGCGAGCACGACCTGAGCGACAACATCGTTCACCTCGTTCTGGCGAAGCTTCCGGATGCGCCGCCTGGCCCCAAGGGCATTTCGCTGTTTCTGGTGCCCAAGTTTCTGGTGAATGCCGATGGCACGCCTGGCGAGCGCAATGGCGTGAGCTGCGGGTCGATCGAGCACAAGATGGGCATACACGGTTCGCCCACATGCGTCATGAACTTCGATGGCGCGCAAGGCTGGCTGGTGGGTGAAGCCAATCGCGGCCTCACGGCCATGTTCACGATGATGAACTACGAGCGCCTCGGCGTCGGCATTCAGGGCCTGGCGGCCGCCGAGCGATCCTGGCAGAGCGCGCGTGAATACGCGCAGGAGCGCGTTCAGAGCCGATCGCCCAGGGGCGCCGTGGCGCCGGACAAGCCGGCTGATCCAATCGTCGTCCACCCGGACGTGCGTCGCATGTTGCTTACGATGAAGGCGTTGAACGAGGGCGGACGCGCGTTCTCATCCTACGTCGCGCTCCAGCTTGACCGTGCCAAGTACAGCCCGGATGCAGAAGAGCGTGAGCGTGCCGATGGCATGGTTGCGCTGCTGACGCCGGTTGCCAAGGCGTTTCTCACGGATGTGGGGCTGGAATGCACGATTCATGGCCAACAGGTATTCGGCGGACATGGGTACGTACGCGAGTGGGGCCAGGAACAGCTCGTGCGCGATACCCGCATCACCCAGATCTACGAAGGCACGAATGGCATTCAGGCCCTCGACCTGATGGGCCGCAAGATCGTCGCCAACGGCGGTGCGTACTTCCGCCCGTTCGTCGAGGAAATGCGTGCATTCGTGGCGTCGGCGCCAAGTGGCCAGGCGCGTTTCACTGCGCCGCTCGAAAAGGCGATAGACAATCTGGAGTCGCTGACTGATTGGGTAATGAAGGCCGCGCAGGCGGATGCTCGCGAGATCGGGGCTGCGTCGGTGGAGTACTTGCATGTGTTCGGCTACACCGCCTATGCCTTCATGTGGGCGCGCATGGCGGCAGTCGCCGAAGGGAGGGAGGACGACTTCCACAAGGGCAAGATCGCCACGGCGCGTTTCTATTTCGATCGCCTGCTACCCCGCATCGAATCGCTCAGTGCCTCGGTGAAGGCCGGCAGCGAGTCGCTGTACCTGCTGGCCGACGACGCGATCTGACGGGCTGTAAGCATTCACTTACAGACTGTGCCGGTAATGGCTTCTGTTCAGGTCGTGACGGGGTACGTAGTCTTGCTTCCAAGGACGTAGCGCAGGAAGCGCGAAAGACCACAGGGATACGCTGGATAGTCGTCAGGAAGACGACAGATCACGGATGTCAGGATTACAGTCTGCAAAGCCCCGCACATGTGCGGGGTTTTTCTTTTTGGCGGCTAGGTGTCCTGGGGCGTGTCCAGCACTGATTTCAGGATCTCCAGTACCGTTCGCTGACGTTGTGCATCCCGGTAGACGAGGCCGACCCGCAATGGGATACGCGGCTCGCTAATGGGTTTCCAGAGCAGCGCTCCCTCCTGTTCCATCTTCCTCGCGCGGCTTGGCAGTACCGTCCCCAGAGTGCTCTGCCGCAGGCTGTCCAGAATCGTGCTCATGTGATTGAGCTCGGCCTCCACACGCGGTCGCCGCCCGATGTTTGCCAGTTGCTCCTGCCAAATCTGGCGAACCCGGTATTCCTCGCCCAGGAGCACCATCGGCAGTTCGGCTGCCTGGGCCAGCGAGACTTTCCGGAATTCGCGCAGCGGGTGCTGCTCGCCGACGACAAGCTGGAGTTCATCCTCGTACAGGTCGAGCGTTTGAAGTCCCGATTGGCGAGGCGGCAGGAAGCCGATACCAACATCCAGACTTCCCGCCAGTAACCGGCGCTCGATATCCAGGCCCGACAGCTCGTAAATCTGTACCACCATCTGCGGCTGAGCCTGGCGAAGGCGTTCCAGCAGCAACGGTACGAGACTCGCGTTGACCGTCTGCAGTACCCCAATGGCGAGTGTGCGTGGCGCCTGGCCGCGGAAGGTACGCATTGCGTCGTGCGCCCGCTCCATACCCCCCAGCAGGGGGACTGCATGGCTATAGAGGGTCTGAGCGGCAAGGGTTGCCGCGAGGCGCCGCCCATTGCGCTGGAAAAGCACCACATTCAGCGACTGTTCAAGCAAGCGTATCTGCTGCGAGAGGGCAGGTTGGGAAATGTTGAGGCGTTCAGCAGCGCGCCCCATATGGCCTTCTTCATAGAGCGCCGAGAAATAGCGAAGCTGACGAAAATCCATAAGTGGCACTTATCAATGAAGCAAGGAAAACGAAATGGATGGGAGCATGCACAGGCCCCTAGTCTAGCGTTGTCAGCGCCCTAATGGCGCATGGAGAACAGCGTGAGCGCGGTCGAGGTGAGAGGCGTATTCATAGGTAAAGCCGAACGGATCGGTGTCGGTTTGAGCGGTGCCACGGGCAAGCAGCAGGTGAGCCATCGCGTATGGCTCTGGTCACAGGGCCTCGGCGGCGATGAGCAGGGCGACTTGCGGTTTCATGGCGGTGCAGACGGCGCCCTTCATCATTACCCAGCGGAACATTACCGGGACTGGTCGCGGGATTATCCAAGCGTGGGCTGGGCTGCCCCAGGCTTTGGCGAAAACCTCTCCACCTGCGGGCTGACAGAGCAGGATGTCTGCATTGGTGATCGCTTCCGCTGGGGTGACGCCGTGCTGGAAGTCAGCCAGCCCCGGTCACCGTGCTATCGCCTGGGCTATCGCTGGGGCGACATGCACTTGGCTCAGCACGCGCAGGATTCAGGACGGTGTGGGTGGTATTACCGGGTGCTTACGCCCGGATTCGTAGGACCGGACAGCGCTTTCGAACGGCTCACCCGGGATTCGGCAAGGTTGAGCGTCGCGCGTGTCATTCATAATTTCTTCCACTGCCCGCTGGATCGCGCTGGCCTTCATCAGCTTGTCGTTTGCGACCGGCTGAGTACGACATGGCGCGAGCAGGCCGCCCGGCGGTTGGCCACAGGTACATTGGAAAGCTGGGCGCCGCGATTGTTGGGACTCGCCCCGGAGGGGCTGCGGGCATGAGCGACTACCTGATCGAACTGCGTATTGACGGTGCTACGCTCGCCGAATTCCGAGTCAGTGCCACGACCTACCCACAGGTGTTTCAGTTGCTGCGTGACGGTTGTCCACCCGAGGACGGCTACGTCCTTCTCGTACGGCGTCCCGAGGCAACTCGACGGTACGGGCTGACGTCGCTCGGACGAAAGATTCTCCATCTTTCGCACAGGGGGGCCGAGCAACATGCCTGAGCACGTGAGATGAATGTGATGCGCGTAGTGATTCTGCAGATGGCCGCAGAAGTCGGTCCGGGACAGATCCAGGACTGGTTGCGTTGGCGCGGACTGAGTTGGCGGTTGTACCGTCTGGACGAGGAGCCGGATGTCCCGCCGCTCGACACCATTGATTTGCTCATCGTGCTGGACGGGCCGGTGGCGGCCCTGAACCAGGCCACGGGTCAGTCTGCGGCGGCGCTTATCGAGCGCGCGTTGGCGGAGGGCAAGCGGATTCTCGGTATTGGTCTTGGTGGACACCTGATCGCGTGCGCGCTGGGTGCGGAAGCGGATGGTCCTGCCGTGCCTGATGTCGGTTGGACGGACCTCGAACTGCACCGCGCTGCGCGGCAATCGCCGTTGGGGATCATGCTGCCCCATCGACTGGTTGCGCTGCAGTGGGCGCCCTGGCGGTTTTCCCTTCCGCGCGGCGCGGTTCCACTCTATGGGGCGTCCGCCTCGCGGTATCAGGGATTCGTCTGGCACGAGCGTGTGGTTGCACTGCCCTGCCACCTTCAGACAAAACCGGCGGATATCGAGCAACTGCTTCGCGCGAGGCCAGACGCGCCTTTCTCCGACAGCACTTCACGCCGCCATAGCCAGGGCTTGTGCGCGGCATTGCGTACCAGCTGCTATCGGGTCCTGGACTACCTGTCCGGCCCCCATGCCGACCTGACCTGATCCGTCGTTCTTGGTGACGCGTCTACCGTCACTTCCTTGCCCTGCATCGTCGCGATGCGGGGCTTTTTTCACATGCCGGGTGCAAGCATGCAGAGGACGGGCTAGGTAGACTTGTCCCTCCTGCAATATGGAGTGCCCATGAAAACGTTGTCTGCCCTGCTGCTGATGCTCGTCACCGTTGCCGCCCACGCGATCGAACCCGGTGATACGCTGGAGACCTGGACGCTCAAGGACCAGTTCGATCAGCCCTACGCCCTGGATTCCGACACCCGCATCATTCTGGTAGCACGTAGCATGATGGGGTCCGGAATGATGGACGATGTGCTCGCCAACAAGCCGAAGGCGTATCTGCCGCAGCGTCGCGCTGTGCTCATTGGCGATATCCATCGCATGCCCTTGGAAATTACCCGGATGTTCGCCATCCCGACGATGAAGGACTACAACTACCGCGTTCTGCTGGACCGCGATGGTGCGATCGGCGCGCGCTACCCCGCGGATGACGACACGGTCTTGTGGCTACAGCTTCAGGATGGCAAGCTCGTTTCCCAGCAGGCCTTCACCGATGCAGACGCCCTGTACGATGCACTGGAGGCCGCGCCAGTCGAGCCATAGCGCGGCTGCGGCATGCGCAGCCGCGCCGTAGCGCTCACTGGTCTTTATTAGCTGAAAGCTGGATGACCATGGCCGCCGTCAGGTAGAGGCGCGGTGCGATGCTCGACAGCTCCATGTACTCGTCATCACCGTGCAGGCCGGCGCCGATGATACTCATTGTCTCGAGTACGGCTGGTTTGTCCTTGCCGGGCACGAAGGCATAGCCGGCATCGGTACCAAAACGCATGGCAACCGGTTTCAAATCGCGGCCTGTCTTGCTGTAGATCTCTTGTGCGGTCTTTGCCAGTGCGTCGGATTGCGGATTGGGGGCCAGTGGTGGGCGGCCTTTCTCAAGGCGGAAGGTGACCTCGGTCCCGTCGATGGTTTTCTTCTCGACGATACGTTTGCCGTCCTCAAGTACGCGTTCGGTTTCGCTCAGGTCGGAGTAGCGCATGTCGCCTTCAGCCGACGCACTCGCCGGGATGATGTTGCGCTTGTCACCCGCCTTGGCGAGCGTCCAGTTCACGGTGGTGCCTTTGTCCGGGTCGCCCAGATCGCCAAGCGCGATCAGCTGGTTCGCAAGCTCCATCAGCGCATTGCGGCCTTCTTCAGGGGCTGAGCCTGCGTGTGAGGATTTACCCTTCACGTCAATGAAGACGCCATTGATACCGTTGGTGGCGACGGTCACCGCATCGCTGTCTGGTGGCTCATACGAGAACACGTAATCGTGCTTGGCCGCGAGCTCGCCAATCATCTGTTTCGAGCCCGCCGAGCCCATCTCCTCGTCTGGGTTGAACAGCACGGTGATGGTTCCAAAATCCTTGAATCCTTCGTCCTGCAACAACTTGAGCGAATGCAGGATGAGCGCGATGCCGCCCTTGGCATCCGCAACGCCGGGCCCATAGGCACGTTTTTCGTCTGTCCTGAACGGTCGCTTCTCTGCCGTACCGGGTCCGAAAACGGTGTCGTAGTGGATCATCAACAGGAAGGAGGTCTTCCCATTGCCCGTAATCGTTCCGACGATGTTATTGCCTTCCGATGGTTTTGCAGGGCTGCGGTCTACCTTCGCACCCAGCGCCTCGAGGCGTTTCACCAGCATGTCTCCAACCGTCTTTAGCCCAGGCGCCTGGCCTGTCCCGGTATCCACATTGACGAGTTGCTCGACGGTGGCAAGGTAGGGTTTCTGTTCGGATTCCGCCTTCTTCAACAATTCATCAGGGGTGGCGAAGGCGGTAGCAGAGAAGGCAAGCGCCGCCGATGAGGCGACCAGAGCGATACGTCGAGCGAACATAGAACGTCCTTTGCAGAAGAGGGCTTCGACGGCGGACTGCACATAACGCCTTTTGTGAGCATAGCAGGGCATGCCGCTTCGGCTGGACGCGCCGAGGGGGGCTGGGCGAGCGGTTCAGCGAGTGCTGTGGCGTGCGTTGGCAAGGCATAACCAACCAAAGGACCAGCGCCCTAACGGGTAGACCTACGCGTGTGTGCCTATCCGCGCGGGCCGTCGTAATCGGACGCCCGCGCGAAGGTGCGTATTGTCCAGGTAAACGGAGGAAGCCCTGCGGGGTTCCACCCTATGGCTTTGCATGAGGTTCGATAGGGTGGGCAGGCGCGGGCGTTGCCGAGTCGCGGCCTGTTCCTTGCCGCGCCGCCTTAATCGCCTCAAGGCTGCCACTTCCGACATTCGAAGAGCAGCCGCCCTCAGCGCAGGCATTAGTCCTCGTTGTCGTCCTCGTCTCCGCTGTCGATCTTCATGCCGAGCTCCTTGATCTTGCGAGTCAGGGTATTGCGACCCCAGCCCAGGAGGAGGGCGGCATCGCGGCGGCGGCCAGCGGTGTGCTTGAGTGCGGTCTCGATCATGATGCGTTCAAAGGTTGGCACGGCGGTATCCAGCAAGCTGGACTGGCCACGGCCAAGCGCCTGATCGGCCCACTGGCGCAGGGCCTGCTCCCAGTTCGCGGCGGGCATTGCTTCCTGAGGCTGGCTGAGTAGCTCCGGTGGCAAGTCATCCACGTGCACTTCGCGGCCGGACGCCATCACGGTAATCCACCGACAGGTGTTCTCCAGCTGCCGTACGTTTCCTGGCCAGCCCAGGTGCTTGAGGTACTCCTCTGTCTCGGGCTTGAGCAGTTTGGGCTCAACCGCGAGTTCCTGCGCCGCGCGGCCCAGGAAGTGTCGCGCCAACGCGGGGATATCCTCGCGGCGGTCCGAAAGCCTGGGGATGTGAATGCGAATGACGTTGAGACGGTGGAAGAGGTCTTCCCTGAATTTGCCAGCCTGCACGAGGCTTTCCAGGTTCTGGTGCGTGGCCGCGATGATGCGGACGTCGACCTTCACCGGTGTGTGACCGCCAACACGGTAGAACTCGCCGTCAGCCAGTACGCGTAGCAGGCGAGTCTGGGTATCGGCAGGCATGTCGCCAATTTCGTCGAGAAAGAGGGTCCCGCCGTCCGCCTGTTCGAAGCGTCCGCGGCGCTGAGCGGCTGCGCCCGTGAACGCACCTTTTTCGTGTCCGAACAGTTCGGACTCCATCAAGTCCTTCGGAATCGCTGCCATGTTCAGCGCAATGAACGGCTCGGCCGCGCGTGGGCTGTGGCGGTGCAGCGCGTGGGCGACCAACTCCTTGCCGGTCCCGGACTCGCCATTGATGAGCACCGTGATGTTGGAGTGCGACAGACGCCCGATCGCGCGGAACACCTCCTGCATTGCTGGCGCTTCACCGATGATCTCGGGCGTCGGCTCGGGTTTTGCGGGTTCACTCAAGCTCTGCTGTTCGCGGGCATGCTGGTACGCACGCTTGACCAGCGACACCGCTTCGTCCACATCGAACGGCTTGGGCAGGTATTCGAAGGCGCCGCCCTGGTAGGACGCAACGGCGCTTTCCAGGTCGGAGTGCGCCGTCATGATGATGACCGGCAGGCGAGGCAGAATGTCACGGATCTGGGCCAGCAGGTCGAGACCGCTGGAGCCCGGCATGCGAATGTCGGAGATGATCACGTCCGGCTGCTGGCGGCTAAGGCGATGCAGCACGCTGTCGGCGTTATCGAAACTTTGCGTGGTCACGCCTTCCTGCTGCAGAGCCTTTTCCAGCACCCAGCGGATCGAGCGATCGTCATCGACGATCCAGACGGTTTCACTTTGACTCATGCGAAGTCGCTCCTTGTTCCAGCGGCAGGTAGATCGTGAATAGGGTCTGGCCGGGTTGGCTCTCGCATTCAATCAGGCCCTGATGCTGGGTGATGATGTTCTGGGCAATGGACAGTCCCAGGCCGGTACCGTCCGGGCGTCCACTGACCATGGGGTAGAAGAGGGTGTCCTGCAGCGAAGGCGGGATGCCTGGGCCGTTGTCGATGATGTCGAGTTTGGCGACGAGGCGGTGACGGACGTAGCCAATGGTGAACTGGCGCAGCGTGCGCGAGCGCAAGGTGATCCGGCCCATGCGCTGGTCAGCGGTGGTCGTCATCGCCTGCATTGCATTGCGGACGATATTGAGCGCCGCCTGGATCATCTGTTCACGGTCGATGAGGACGTCCGGAATGCTGGGGTCATAGTCGCGCACCAGCACGATGCTGCCCTGGCTTTCGGCTTCGGCAAGGCTGCACACACGCTCGAGTACTTCATGGACGTTGGTCATCGAGAGGGACGGCAGCTTGTTCGAGCCCAGCATCCGGTCGACCAGGTTCCTCAGCCGGTCGGCTTCCTCGATGATGACATTGGTGTAGTCCTTCAGGCTTTCATCCGGAAGCTCGCGTTCGAGCAACTGCGCTGCACCGCGCAGCCCGCCCAATGGGTTCTTGATCTCATGGGCCAGGCCGCGTACCAGCAGGCGGGTGGTTTCCTGCTTGGACAGTTGAGCCTCTTCCTTGGTGATCCGCAGTAGGCGATCGCGAGGCAGCACCTCCAGCAAGAGCAGGGTGGAACCCTTGTTGATGATGGGCGTGACGGCGTAATCGACCGTCATGCTCTGGCCCGCCAGCGACGTGAGCTGGGCCTCGCGCTTGGTAAACGGATGAGCCTGCTCGACGGCCTGCTTCAACGCGCTCAGCGCCTCGGGCGATTCCGTGAACAACTCGCTGATGAATTGGCCATGACTGCGTTGGCCGCTGACGGCGAGCAGCATCTCAGCGGCCGGATTCATGTACTGCAGGCGCAGCTCGGCGTTCAGCAGGATGGTAGCGGTGGTCAGGTTGTCGAGTAGCAGTCTGTGCAGTGCGTCCTGGAGGATCATGGTGATAGATCTGAACCTGTGTCGATGCGGTGCGTACTGCCGTTGACGATCCGCCTGGCGTGGCCCACCGGATATCGCATCGGTGAGCCGTGATTGGGCATGAAAATGCAAAAAGCAAACCAAGCCCGGCTGAGCGGTCGTTCACATGGTTAGCGGCGTGCAGGCACGTAAGGAAGGTTCGGGCGCTGTCGCGTGACCCGTTTTGGTGAGGCTAACGCGAATAGTGCATCTTTGTGCACTGTTTTTGTGCGTCCGCTGCACCGGTGTGGATCAGCGTTCTGCTCAAAATAAGCCGAGGAAGCGTTTGCGCGGCTCCGGCGGTTTGTCGCTCATGGGACACTCGGGACGAACGCCGTAATCACCCTTTTCGCACGGCTGGACCATACGCTTCTGGCTCAAGGACATTCGATGCACGAACAATGGTTGCCGCTCGCTCTGGATCAGTGGGCTGCCGTCTGCATCGATGATCTCGGCGGACAGTTGGTGTTCGCCTCGATCAAGGTTGCTGAGTTCCACGCTCGTCGGGCTACTCGGGGCGGAAGCAGGCGTACCGTCGATCAATACGCGATAGGCATGTCCTGGCGCGAGCTCCGGTACGCTTGATAGCGAAACCGTCACGTCGCCAGCGCCTCGAACCGTTGTCTCCGGTGCCGGGCTATCGATATGCAGCGTGGTGTATACGACACGCTTCAGCGTGACGGTATGTGTGGGCGGGGCATGGACCACCGGCACCGTGAGCGGCAGCACGTTTGCCGGCTTCACCTGGACCGCCTGTGCGCTGCCCGCGCTTGGACGGTCAGTGAAGACGCGATTACCACTCGCGTCCACCTCACTGTAGATCTCTGCACTGGCCTGGCCGGCAAGGAGTGTCAGCAGGACGCACAACGCGCGATGCGTCACGGTGCAGCCCTGGCGGGGCTGTTCACGCTGACGCGCTGTACAGTGAAGACCGCGTCTTCGCTGCGCTGAATAGGCTTGCCGTCCATCAGTACTTCGAGGGCGAGCCGGTGCTCGCCTCTGTCGATCTCGTTCAACGTAAAACCGGTAGCCGTATCGACTTCCGCGTAGGGCTTGTTATCCAGCAGAAGACGCAGGGTGTGATCTGGCGAAAGCGGCGGTTGCATGATCACTCCAACCGAGAACCCTCCGTCATTGGCCCGTAACGCGCCACCCTCGTCCGGCAGCCCCGTTAGCTCGAGGCGGCTGTAAGGCACTTGAGGTGCTCCCGTTTCAGGCTGCACGGATGGCTGCGAAGCTGAGGCCGGCGGCGCAGTCTGCACGGTGTTGGGTGGCGGCAGCTTTACCTGTTCGGCGGGTCGGCCGTCGGGGGGCTGGTCACCAAATACGGTATTGCCAGCCGCGTCCTTGTATTTGTAGATCTGGGCGTGTGCAGGTATCGCCATCGAAACGGCCAGACAGAGCAGCAGGTAGCGCACAGGATGTCTCCAGGCGAATGGAAAGGCATGACATCAGCTTAATTCAGCTGCAGCCTTTGTGCGTAAACGTGAAGGTAGACGGTCCCGCCCACCCGACGGACGCTTCAGCGTGGCTCATGCGGGACGCGGCGCCCGGAAGTGCGGTCCTGCGGCAGGCGGTCCTGCGGCAGGCGATCCTGCGGCAGGCGATCCTGCGGCAGGCGTCCCTGCGGCAGACGGCCAGTAGCTGAGGGCGCGGGGTTATCCACACCCGGTCGTCGATACGCTCCGGGTGAGCGCGGCAGCTCATGCGTAGGCGGCGGCCTTACCATTCCAGGGGGCAGGCGGTCCTGTCCCGGCGGTGGCTGCGTACCATGGGGTACGCCAATCGGACGCGAATCCGTGGGTATTCGGCTCCCCGCGACGGCGCACAACGGCAACGCGATCAAGAGCGTTATTACGGCACGGATCATGGTCTGTGCTCCATAGGGTCATATAAGGGTATGACCTCTGGCTGACCGAGCCGATCCTGTGTGGGACCGCTTGTCCCCATATCGCGTGGGCGACGCTGTGGACAAACTGTCCGTATACGGCTGTAGGCCGCGTCACGCGGGCGTTACGGAAGGCCGGTCATTTATTGATCAATTTGAAATAGAGCCATTCAGGTTACACACAATCGCTGTGTGCCCCGCTGTGCATAACCTGTGCGGTCAGGTCTCCAGCCCAGCACCCGTGCGTGTTTGAAGGGTTTGTTCAATTTACGACCACTTATCCAGCGGTCACTTTCGGGTTTCACTCAGTAGTGCGTGACCGGTATGGCGCCAGGTCGATCTGTACCAATCGCGCACAGGTCTGTGGATAACGCCTGCAGGGTTATGAGCAGCATTAGCCTGTTATGTGTTGCGCTCTAGGCACCACGATATGCGGAAATTGTGGTCAACGACTGCCATCAATCAGCAACATCTCCGAATATGAAGCGATGCTGTTAATCCTGTTAGTTGCCTAAGCCGCACCGTAAACGCTGTGCTCTTTTTGGGGATAAGCTGTGAGCCAATTACGGGCGTGTGGCCGCGGCATCCTCAGGGCGCTCCCACCTTTACGGAGTTTTCCACTGGATCATGGAGACCTGGGCATTCTTGGCGCTGATGCACAGTTTGGATATGCACACCCATTGATGAATGGCACCACCACCTTACCCACAATCGCTGTGCGCGCCGTTGTGGATAATGTGTGTGGTCCTGTCGCGAGCGCCCGAACGACGTGTCTATCAGAAAGACGGTCAATTATTGACCAGATCGCATCCGGCTATGAATGACCCCGGATGCAGATGCACTCAGTTACCCCCAGATAATGTGCGTCCGAAATAGAGTAAGGTGTGGACAGGTCTCTGTAAGCCACGTCGTCCGTGCCCCACAGCGTCGTGATCAAAAATCGACCAATATCGAGCAGTGCTCTTGTTGCGGGGTCAAAGACTGCCGTAAGGTGATTTATCCACAGCTGCTGAATGCCGATCCATGGACCGGAAGTCTGTACCAGATACGAATGGCGATACAGGATAGCTTTCAACTAACCAACATCTGAATCAGACAGCCCCCTGATGTACGCAGACCCTTGGATCGGCTGCTTACACACATCAACGGTGCCATTATCTGTGGATAAGGTGTTTGGATATGCCTCCATCCCGCGTGGGCCGGCGTACAGAGGCAGGCGTTCAATTTTTAACCAATCTCAGTAATCGACACCGTGAGCCAAGTTGGCCCGAAGTCGTAGCCGCTTACCCACATCTGCTGTGCGCCTGGCTGTTGATAACGTGTGCGGATGTACCTGACGCCCAGACGAGTCGAGGCTCTGCCGAGTCCGATCAAAAAATGACCATTCTGATAGTGGGGTCAGTCACTCGGATCGGTCGTTGCTCGGACTCTGATCGAATCGCGCTCGATAGCAGCGCGAGAAATAGGAAGCAGATTCGAAGCCGCACGCCAGGCTCACTTCGAGCACACTGAGATCGGTCTGGCGTAGCAGTTGGCGAGCCTTGTCCAGGCGTAGCCCCAAGTAAAACGAAGAGGGCGTTTCGTCGAGATGCATTTTAAAGAGGCGTTCGAGTTGCCGAGAGGTTATCCCCAGGTCTCCTGCCAGCGCGGGGGTACCGAGCGGTGATTCCGTATGGCGTTCCATTGTTTCGATGGCCTGGATCAGCTTCTTGTTCGTGACGCTGTAGCGCCGGCCGATGCGCATGCGTTGGTGATCCTGATGAGAGCGAATGCGTCCATAGACGAATTGCTCGGAGATCTGTAATGCCAACTCGTTGCCATGGACGTGTCCGATGAGATCGAGCATCAGGTCTAGCGATGCCGTTCCGCCTGCGCACGTGATACGTCGGCCGTCGATCTCGAAGAGCTCCTGCGTAACGGCAATCGCCGGGTACTGTTCCTGGAAGGAGGGGATCGCTTCCCAGTGCAGCGTAACGCGATGCCCATCGAGCAAACCTGCTTCGGCCAGAAGGAACGCACCCGTGTCGATGGCGCCGATCACAGCACTGGACGATGCGTGTCTGAGCCAGCCTGCCAGGCTCGCATCGTAGTGAGCCATGGGCTCGAATCCGGCCACGACGAAGATCAGTGACTCGGTGCCGGGATCCGTCAGGGCGCCGTCCACATTGAGCGACATTCCATTACTCGCCGTGACCGCGCCGCCGTCGAGGCTGAGCAGGCGCCACTGGTAGCTGCCCGGCTTGAACCGATTGGCCACTCGCAACGGCTCTACTGCCGAAAGAAATCCCATCATGGGAAAGCGCGGAAGGAGCAGAAACCCGATATCACGCGGCATTCGAATCGTCACGGTGCGTCCTTTGCTACGAAAGAGTGTTCAGCCTGAGCCAGAGGTCGTTTGAGTTCAACTCATCGTCGGCCCAGTGCGAACGATGCAGCAGCCAGACGCGTAGCCTTGGTCTACCGAAAGCGGATCGCCTTGGGCGATTCAAGAACAGAAGAAACCGCCATAGGAAGGAGCCGAAATGAACAAGTGGATCCCGCGTTGCGCATTGACCCTGCTTGCAAGCGCTGCGAGTACCGTCATGGCTGCCGAGCCAGCCGCATGCCAAAAGCCAAAGATTGGGGTAGTGGGCTGGACAGACGTCGTTGCCACGACCGGTATTGCCCAGGTGCTGCTCGAAGGACTCGGATACGCCCCTACCGACACGGTAGCCTCTCAACAGATCGTATTTGCCGGTATGCAGAAGAAACAACTGGATTTCTTCCTGGGTTACTGGAACCCGATCATGACCGAAACCATCACGCCGTTCCTGAAATCAGGTGATCTTGAGATCCTCAAGGTGAATCTGGAAGGCGCCCAGGCGACGCTTGCCGTGCCCAGGGCCGCCCATGAAGCGGGGCTGCGCACATTTGCCGACATTGCCAAGTTCAAGGACAAACTCGACGGCAAGATCTACGGCATCGAGCCCGGTACCGGCGCCAATACCGGTATCCAGAAAATGATCGACGAAAACCAGTTCGGTCTGGGTGATTTCAAGCTCGTCGAATCCAGCGAAGCCGGAATGCTTGCAGCCGTTAATCGCGCAACACGGCGTGATGAGTGGGTCGTGTTCTTTGGCTGGGCCCCACACCCCATGAACGTCCAGATGGAAATGAATTACCTGACCGGTAGCAACGATGCGCTGGGAGAGAACGATGGCGCGGCTACCGTCGAAACCGTCGTGGCGAAGGGTTACACGCAACAGTGCCCGAATGTCGGCCGGTTGCTCGAGAACCTGACGTTCACCATCGATCAGGAAAGCCGGCTGATGCAGCCCATCATGGATCGTCAGAACCCCAAGGCGGTCGCGCGTGACTGGCTGAAAAAGAATCCCGACGACCTCAAAAGCTGGCTATCCGGCGTCACGACCTTCGAAGGAAAGGATGGCCTGGCCGCGCTCGAGGCATACCTCGCCAAGTGACCCTCGCGTTTCGAACGCACCCTACAGGAAGACTCTCGTGAACTACGACGTCATCGTGACCTGCGCCGTGACGGGCGCAGGCGATACCGTGGGCCGCAATCCCCACGTCCCCGTTACACCACAGCAGATTGCGGACGCCGCGATCGAAGCGGCTCGTGCAGGGGCGACGGTTGCCCACTGCCATGTGCGCGATCCTGAAACAGGGAAGCCAAGCCGGGAGGTTGAGCTTTACCGTGAGGTGGTCGAGCGCATCCGGGATAGCGGTACCGACGTAATCATCAACCTCACGGCAGGCATGGGCGGTGATCTTGAGATAGGGCCGGGTGAATCGCCCACCCGTTTCGGCCCAGGCAGCGATCTGGTCGGGCCGATGGAGCGACTCAAGCATATCGAGGCGCTTCGCCCGGAAATTTGCACGCTGGACTGCGGCACGCTCAACTTTGGCGACGGCGATTTCATCTACGTTTCGACGCCTGCCCAGTTGCGCGCAGGTGCGCAGCGCATCAGCGAACTGGGCGTCAAGGCGGAGCTCGAAATCTTCGACACCGGTCACCTGTGGTTCGCCAAACAGATGCTCAAGGAAGGGCTGCTCAACGACCCTCTCTTCCAGCTTTGCCTTGGCATACCCTGGGGCGCTCCAGCCGACACGGCCACGATGAAAGCGATGGTCGACAACTTGCCCACCGGCGCAACCTGGGCCGGCTTCGGTATTGGCCGGATGCAAATGCCCATGCTTGCACAGGCGGTGTTGCTGGGTGGTCACGTTCGGGTGGGTCTGGAAGACAACATCTGGCTCGACAAGGGCGTTCCGGCGACCAACGGAAGCCTCGTGGAGCGTGCCGGCGAAATCATCGCCCGCCTGGGTGGGCGTGTGCTTACACCTGCCCAGGGACGGCAAAAGATGGGCCTTGCACCCCGGGGCTGACCCTTTCCATATCGATCGACTGCAACCGGCTGCAATACGCGGTTGCCTCTTCACGCCTTCAGGATGCTCGACATGGCTTTCACTACCGATATCAGGACATTCGCGGCGCTCGGGACCGGCGTGATCGGCGCCGGCTGGATCGCCCGTGCGTTGTCGCATGGGCTGGACGTCACGGCATGGGACCCTGCGCCAGGTGCCGAGGCTACGTTGCGGCAGCGCCTCGCCAATGCATGGCCTGCGCTTGAAAAACAGGGGCTGGCCAGCGACGCCTCGGTAGACCGACTGCGCTTCGCACCCACGGTCGAGGCCTGCGTGGCCGACGCCGATTTCATCCAGGAAAGCGCGCCGGAACGGCTGGACCTCAAGCGGCTCCTGCACGCTGCCATCAGCAGTTCTGCGCGCCCCGATGTACTCATTGCATCCAGTACGTCGGGTCTTCTGCCCAGTGAGTTCTATGACGGTGCCACCCACCCCGAGCGTTGCCTTGTGGGTCACCCGTTCAACCCTGTCTACCTGCTACCGCTCGTGGAAGTCGTGGGTGGCCAGCACACGTCACCGGACGCGATAACCGCCGCGTCGGACGTATACACCCGCCTTGGTATGCGGCCGCTTCATGTTCGTAAGGAGGTGCCTGGCTTTATCGCCGACCGCCTTCTTGAAGCCCTCTGGCGTGAGGCGCTTCACCTCGTCAACGACGGCGTTGCCACGACAGGCGAGATCGACGATGCAATTCGGTTCGGTGCGGGCATGCGCTGGTCGTTCATGGGAACGTTCATGACCTACACCCTGGCCGGTGGCGAGGCGGGCATGCGACATTTCATGGAGCAGTTCGGACCAGCCCTGAAGCTGCCCTGGACGTACCTCGAGGCGCCAGAACTGACCGATACGCTGATCGACGCGGTAGTGGACGGCACGACCGTACAGCAGGGGCAACGCAGTCTGGCGGAACTGGAACGCTACCGTGATGATTGCCTGCTCGCTGTCACCGCTGCCATTCGTGAAACGAAGGCACGCCACGGGTTCACGTTCGAGGAGTAGGGATGATGGAAACGCTGCGCACCCAGGTCCGCAATGAGTGGACCGACTACAACGGCCACCTGCGCGATGCCAACTTCCTGCTGCTGTTCAGCCTGGGCACGGATGCACTGATGGACCATCTCGGGCTGGATGAAGCGGGCAGGGCCCAGACAGGGCATACGCTGTTTACGCTTGAGGTACATCTCAACTATCTGGCTGAAGTGAAGGAAGGCGAGCAGGTTACGGTGCATACATCACTGCTGGCGCACGATCATAAGCGGCTTCACATCTATCACACGCTTCGGCGCGGGCAGACGGATGTGGCGGTCAGTGAGCAGATGTTGATGAACGTGTCGACCGAGTCGGGGCGTTCGGTCAATTTCGAGGCGGGTGTACTGCGGAAGGTTGAGGCGTGGAAGGCGCAGCAGGGGGTTGTGGATAAGCCGGCTTATGCTGGACGCGTGATTGGATTACCGCGTTGATGCCGATCTAGCTGTACCGAACTGGCCGTACCAAACTGGCCGTACCTAACCACTCCAGCGAAGCGCGCCCGACCGTTGAGGGTCGGGCGCTGACCGCATTAACGCTTGGTATCGGTCTTGGCGCCGCCGTTTTCGGTGCCTTCGTTCGAGCGATCGTCATCTGGCATGCCGGTCGCCGCTGGGCCGGTGTTGACGCCTGCGCCTTGGCCGCCGGCTTTGCCGTCGTCTGTGCCCATCGAAGGTGAAGCAGAAGTAGCTGAGCCGCTATGGGTATTGGTGCCGTGGGTGTCCGTGGCCGCGAAGGCGCTGCCGAAGACAGCCATCAGGGAAGTCAGCAGTACTGCAGTAGTCGTCTTGCTTTTCATGTTCATCTCCGATGTTGAAATGGGCCTTACTTTCTTTTTGGCTCCATCGCATCGGTGATCGTTCCATTCCGTTTCGCTTGAATCTGGGCTCCGCGACCGCATGGACAGGTTATCCCGTATTACAGGGGGCGATGATGTGGATAACCTGTCAGCGAATGGCTGGAGGCCATGGACAGCGCGGCCGCCAGCGGAGTGTTTAAAAAAACAGCAATATCAGGCAGTTAGGACTGTAGTTGCACACATTATCTGTGCAGCGGCCTGTTGATAACGTGTGTGGTCATGGCTGCAATGCCCGGAAACACTGGTGCGGGTGAATCGTGTTCATATATTGATCAGGTCTTGGGAGACCCTCCGCATAGGCAAGGGGACGCAAGCACCTCCAGGTCGGGCCTGCATCCCGGATCAAGGGTCAGAAGTCGATGACCACATCCCCTTTCGGTACGCTGCAGCACGAAAGGATATAGCCTTCAGCTTCATCTTCCTCCGTGATCCCGCCGTTATGGTCCATCTCGACCACGCCGGAGCGCTTCATGACCTTGCACGTGCCGCAGATGCCCATCCCGCAGGCCTTCGGAATATGGAGCCCAAGTTGCGCAGCGGCAGCGTGAACGGTCTCGCCTGGCGCGACCCGGATGCTCTTGCCGGCGCCGATGAATTCGACCTGATGCAGATCCGCCGCTGGAATTTCGGGCGCGTCGGCGGCTTGTTCAGCCAGCTCTTTCACCTCTTCGCGTACGTCCGCCGGCACGGGGCCGAAGGCTTCCTCATGATAGCGACGCATGTCGAAGCCATTGGCTTCGAGCATCTTTTTCACGGCTGTCATGTAGGGCGTCGGGCCGCAGCAGAAGACTTCACGGTCCATGAAGTCCGGTGCCATGAGTTCCAGCATCCTCTGATTCAGGTAACCGCGATAACCTGACCAGCTCCAGCCCAGATCCACCCGCTCGCAGATCAGGTGCAGGCTGAAGTTATTGATCCGCGATGCCATGTGCTCGAGCTCGCGGTGATAGATCACGTCACGTGGCGTTCGGGCGCTGTGTACGAACACCATGTCGACATTCGCATTGGTATCGAACAGCCAACGGGCCATCGACATGACCGGCGTCACGCCCACGCCACCGGACAGGAACAGCACCTTGTCGGAGGGGTTGTCGATGATGTTGAACATCCCGACGGGCCCGTGGACAGGCACCTGATCGCCTTCGGACAAGTTGTCGTGCAGCCAGTTGGACACCTTGCCGCCTGGAATGCGCTTGATGGTGATAGAGAAGCTGTACGGTACGGAGGGCGAGCTCGAAATCGTGTAGGAGCGCATCACGGGCTGATTGTCGATCTCGAGCTCCAGCGTGACGAACTGCCCCGGCTTGAAGAAGAACAGCACCGGCTGATCGGCCATGAAACAGAAGGTGCGCACATCCCAGGTCTCCTGGATGACCTTGACACAGCGGACCACGTGACGGCCGTTGGTCCAGGTCTGTGTCGTCACGGGGTTGAGGAAGTTATTCATGCTGGCCTCATGTGCGCGCGAGATTTATCGGCGCCCTGCAGCGCGCCTTCGTTGTTGCGCCGGATTGTGAAACAGCCTGCTGCGACGTCATTTACCTGTTTGCGACATCGGCATGTCCGTGCTGACCGGCGGGTCATACGCGCCGAGCGAAACGCAGCGGGACCGCCTAGCCGCGGGCTATCACGCAATCACTGTTCGTGGCTGCAAGACGTCGGAAACGGATTCGGCCGTGTCGTCCATGGATAAGGTTCGGCCCATGGCCCGGCACACACTGGCGCCAGCCGAACCCGAGTCACCCCAAGGGCCGCACCTGCCGTATCCGCCCTGGAGCATCCGGTCACCTCGACGTCGCGTATCGGCACGCGACGAGGTTGTAGCCAGCCACACGAGGGCCCGCTCGCGTCTTGCGCCTCAACTGAAAACCACCTGATTGCGCCGGCCACCTCGTGCCCGGCATGAGGAGTTACCGATGGATGTCACTGCACTGAGCCTGGGCGATCCGCTGGAGCCCGCACGCAAGGCCACCGCCGACATGCTGCAACGCCGCGAGCGAACCTTCTCGCTGCCACAGCCGTTCTACAACGATGAGCGTCTGTTTCAGATCGACATGCAGGAGATCTTCCAAAAGGAGTGGCTGATCGCAGGCATGACGTGCGAGATCCCGGCCAAGGGCAACTACCTCACGCTTCAGATCGGTGACAACCCGGTGATGGTCGTGCGCGGCGCCGAAGGCAAGGTGTATGCCTTTCACAACGTGTGCCGTCACCGCGGCTCTCGCCTTTGTGTCAGCGAGAAGGGCAAGGTGGCGAAACTGGTCTGTCCGTACCATCAATGGACGTATGAGCTGGACGGCCGGCTGCTGTTCGCCGGTACCGAGATGGGCACCGATTTCAACCTCGCCGACTACAACCTCAAGCCCATCAACGTGAAGACGGCAGGTGGCTACATCTTTATCTCGATGGCCGAGAATCCGCCGGCAATCGATGACTTCCTGAGTACGCTCGAGCACTACATGGAGCCGTACGACATGGAGAATGCCAAGGTGGCCGTGCAGACGGACATCCTGGAAAAAGCGAACTGGAAGCTGGTACTGGAAAACAACCGCGAGTGCTACCACTGCAACGGCTCGCACCCTGAGTTGCTGAATACACTGCTCGAATGGGACGACGTGACCGACCCCCGTGCGACCCAGTCCTTCAAGGACCACGTTGCCGACTCCGCTGCCAAGTGGGAGGCTGAAAAGATCCCCTTTGCCCACGCAAGCTTTGGGCTGCGCAACCGTATAGTCCGCATGCCACTGCTCAAGGGCACCGTATCCATGACGATGGACGGCAAGCCGGGCTGCAAGAAACTCATGGGTCGTATCCAGAACCCGGACCTGGGCTCGATGCGCATCCTGCACCTGCCGCACTCCTGGAACCACTGCATGGGCGATCACATCATCGTCTTCACCGTCTGGCCGATCAGCGCGCAGGAAACCCGCGTGACGACCAAATGGTTGGTGCGCAAGGATGCCGTGGAAGGCAAGGATTACGACGTCGAAAATCTGCGCAAGGTGTGGGACGCCACCAACGATCAGGATCGGCGCCTCGCGGAAGAGAACCAGCGGGGGATCAACTCCACCGCCTACCAGCCGGGGCCGTACTCAAAGACATACGAGTTCGGCGTAGTGAATTTCATTGATTGGTATAGCGAGCGGATGCTGACGAACCTGGGCGCAGAGCAGGCGCCTTATCTGCGGCAGGTGAATGAGTGACAGGACGCGGTGTTCACCACGTCCCGAAGGGTGCTTGAGGCGCGTGATTGCTGAACGGCGTGACCCGACGCCGTAGGGCGGGCCTCTGGCCCCACGACGAGGCACAGCGGAAACCCGCCATGCCTCGTTGGGTATCCCGTCAGGCTGTCTTCGGGATGTCGTCCATGAGTTTGTCGAGGGTGATCGGCAGGTCGCGAATGCGTTTGCCGGTTGCGTGGTAGACCGCATTGGCAATCGCGGCGGCCAATCCTGTCGTGCCGATTTCACCGATGCCACGAGCGCCGAACTCATTAAGGGCATAGTCCGGGTAGTCGAGCAGGATGATGTCCATCTCGGGCGGCTGGTCGGCATGCACCGGCACGACGTACTCGGCGTAGTCGTTGTTGGTGGGCATGGCATTGCGTTCGTCGTAGTGCGTAGCCTCGAACATGGCCATGCCGATTGCCATCACGATCGCACCCTCCACCTGATTGGCAGCGGCCTTGGCGTTGATCACCTGGCCGACGTCGATCGCACTCACGACGCGCGACACCCGCAGGCGCGAGATGCCCGGGTCCCACCGTACCTCGACGAAATGCGCGCCAAAGGAGCGAATCGACACGTCATCCTTGTCGGCCGTCTTGGCAGAACGGGCTTCGCCTTCGGCACTGCCCAGGCGCTGGGTGGTGAGTAATTTGCCGAAATCGAGTTCATCGTTGCCGTTGACCAACCGGCCATCCCTGAATGTCAGCTTCTTCGGATCAGCGTCCTTGAAGGGGCCATCCTGCACGGCGAAGCTCTTGAGCTGCTCGATCGCATCGCGCGTCGCCTCGGCGATAGCCGGCAGTATGCTTGCGGTCGCCCAGGATCCGCCCGAAACCGGGCCCGGCGGGAAGGAGGAGTCACCGAGTTGCACGGTGATGCGCTCCAGTGGCAGGCCGGTGATCTTGGCCACCGCCTGAGCAACGATGGTGTAGGTGCCGGTACCGATGTCCTGCGCGCCGCAGGTCACAAATGCGGTGCCGTCGGCGCGAAGCGAGACGCGCGCGTCACAGGCGCAGCGCATTGCATCCCAGTTGCACGCCGCCAGGCCGTAGCCGATCACCTCATGGCCGTCGCGCATCGAACCAGGCGTGGGGTTGCGTTTGTCCCAGCCGAATTTGGCCGCAGCCTCATCGAACGCTTCGGCCAGGTGATTGCTCGACCAGGGCATGTCCTTGCTCTCGTCACGAGTCGAAGCGTTGAGCTTGCGGAACGCCAGCGGGTCCATGCCCAGGGTCTCGGCCATCTCGTCCATCGCTGATTCCAGTGCAAACAATCCGGGCGCGGCGCCAGGGGCCCTCATCGAGGTGGGTGTGCCGTGGTGGACCTGCAGCGTGGCATGGCTGACTGCGAGGTTCGGGCAGCTGTAGAGGCTTTTCGTCACGCTGCCACAGGTTTCGGTGTTCTGGTCAGTAAAGGAGGTGCTGTTGACGCTTTCATGCCGGACCGATACCAGCTTGCCGTCACCGTCCGTAGCGAGCCGCAGCCGCTGCTCGGTGGCCGGGCGATGCCCGGTGGTCGTGAACATCTGCGGGCGTGGCACCACGAATTGCACCGGCCGACCAACCGCGCGGGCGACCGCGCAGGTGGCGGGGGAATGCGGCCATGCCCACAGCTTGCTGCCGAACCCCGAGCCAATGAAGGGCGCCTGCAGCTCGACCTTGTCCGGGCTCAGCCCGAAGATCCGCGCCAATGTGTTGCGATGCACGATGACCGACTGGGTGGATTCGTACACGAAGAGTTTGTCGCCTTCCCAGTAGGCCGTCGTGGCGTGCATCTCCATCGGGTTATGGGTTTCGACGGGTGTGGTGTAGGTCACGTCGATGCGATGGGCCGCGCTGTTGAAACCAGCCTCCGGGTCCCCGCGCGAATAATCGTCTCCCGCAGGTTCGGGGGACTGCGCCTTCTTCGCCTGCGCGAGCGTCGCCAACGCGGGTTCTTCCTTGTACTCGACCTTGACCTTGTAGGCGGCGGCGCGGGCCTGTTCGAAGGTATCGGCCACCACCATAGCCACGAACTGGCCGGCGTAGTGGACCTTGTCGTCCTCGAAGGGCAGGCGGCTCTCGTCGACCTTGACCAGACGGTCGATCTTCGTCGGATCCAGCTCCATGCTCGGCGGTCGGTAGAGCTCGGCAAAATGGCCGTGGTGGTAAATGCCGAGGACGCCCGGCATGCGCTTGGCTTCCTCGGTATCGATGCGCGTTACACGGCCGCTGGCGATGGTGCTGTAGACGCCATACGCGTACGCCATACGCTTGAGCCCGTGGTCCGCGGTGTACAGGGCGTGCCCGGTAACCTTCAGTCGCCCATCGACTCGCTTGGGGCCGGCACCAATGATGTCGTTCATGCCACACCTCCGGTGAGCGTCTGCAGGTTACGGACGATGGCCTGCTTGGCCAGCGGGATCTTGTAGGCGTTGCGCGGGTAGGGCGTGGCGCCGAGGAGCGCCAACTCGGCTGCGCGGCGGAAGGTATCGTCATTCGCGGGCTGGCCGCGCAGCGATTGCTCAGCTTCAAGCGCGCGCCAGGGTTTTGTGCCGACGCCGCCCATGGCGATACGGGCCTCGGCGATGCGATCACCCTGCATCTGAACGATCACTGCGCTCGACGCCAGGGCGAACTGGTAGGACGCACGGTCGCGCAACTTCAAATAGCCCGAGCGGCTGTTCGCCAGGGGCGGCTTGAGGGTGATGTGGGTAATCAACTCGCCATGGTTCAGGGCATGCTCCCGCTCGGGCGTGTCGCCGGGCAGCAGGTGGAAATCGAGGAAGTCGATGTCACGCTCGCCGTTGGGGCCCCGTACATGCACGGTCGCACCGATGGCGGCCATCGCCACGCACATGTCGGACGGGTGCATGGCGATGCAGCGATCGCTGGTCCCCAACACGGCATGTACGGAACGGTGGTCGCCTTCGATCGCGGCGCAGCCACTGCCGGGCTCACGCTTGTTGCATGGCGAGACGTTGTCGCGAAAGTAATGACAGCGGACGCGCTGCATGACGTTGCCGGCGGTAGTGGCCTTGTTGCGCAATTGCGTTGTTGCGCCGGTCAGCAGCGCCTGGGATAGCACCGGATACGCTTCGGTAATGTGCTTGTCGTGGGCCAGTGCGGTGTTGGTGACCAGCGCACCGATACGGACGCTGCCGTCGCTCTGACGTTCAAGGGTGTTGAGCCCCACACGGTTGATGTCCACCAGGCGCTCGGGCTGCATGACATCGAGCTTCACGAGGTCGAGTAGCGTGGTGCCGCCCGCTAGATACATGGCCTGTTCCGCCTGACCGGCCTTGAGTGCCTGATCGGTGCTGGTGGTGCGGTCGAACTGGAAGTCGCGCATCAGCTGGCTCCCTTCATCTTGCCGCGGGCCGACTGTACGGCGGCCAGGATGTTCTTGTAGGCGCCACAGCGGCAGATGTTGCCGCTCAAGGCTTCACGCACGCTGGCATCGTCAGTCCCAATGTCCCGGTTTTCCAGAACCGCCACAGCGGCCATGATTTGCCCCGAGGTGCAGTAGCCACACTGGTAGGCATCGTGTTCCCAGAACGCTTCCTGGACCGGGTGCAGCTTGCCGTCCTTCTCCAGGCCTTCGATGGTGGTGATCTCGTCGCCGTCGTGGCTTACGGCAAGTGACAGACACGAGTTCACGGATGTGCCGTTTACATGCAGGGTGCAGGCGCCGCACTGGCCATGGTCGCACCCCTTCTTGGTACCGGTCAGTTGCAGGCGGTCACGCAGCACGTCCAGCAGAATCGCATTGGCGGGTACGTTCAACGTCTGCGGCTGGCCGTTCACCTTCAGGATGATGCGTTGTTCGCCAGGTTTCAGTGGCTGTTCGCTGTCGTCGACAGAAGCGGTCTGCGCCGCCTGAACCCACGCAGGCGCGGTAGCCATGGCAATGCTGGAGACGCCTACGGACTTGATGAAGCCGCGCCGGCTGGGAGAGATCGAGTCGCTCATGGATGTCCTCGGTTTCGGGACGGTCCGCAGGGTTGTGAGCATGTTTCGCCGGCAAGGCGCAGGGACGATCCTTCACGACTTGGTGCCAGGAAGCACGGCTCGCAACGAGGCGGGCGCGCCTATTCAGGAATGGTCACGGTCGGCTCGCCGTTATTCGTCTCAGCAAGTCCGCTTTAGACGGACTCTGGCCCGGCGTCGAAAGGTCCGTTCACAACGCTTTCCGGCGTCAGCAATGGACAGACGGAAGCGTTGCGCAGATTGGGGAGGCCTTGGGTTACCGTCCCTTGCGGTCGAAGAACAGGGCTTGAAGGCGGGGCTGCTCCACGAGCCGGTCGTAGGCCGGAAAGCCGCTCCCCATGGGAGGGAGACTGCCGACGAGCATGACCACAGGATGATCGAGACGCTGCGTGGCAATGAAGGCGCCGAGTGCCCCGGCGTCGATGTAGCGGTGCTTCGCATCCGGGTAACTCAGTCCGTAGCTGACCTCACCTCGGGATCCGGTCAGGTAGACGTCGTCGCGCTTGAGGTACCAGTTCAGCGCTGACATGCGAGCAGGATTGTCCGCAATGAGGATCGCGTCGGGCGCAATGTCCGGTCCGATCTGCCGGATGAAACGATCGGGTTGCTTGCCATCGATTATCCGGTCGGGCACGGCGGCCCCCATCGCAAGAAACAAGGCAACCGGCGCCATCATGTGTGCAATCGCAAAGGTACCGAGCGTCCGCGTATAGCTCGCGGCGGCAATGCTGGCGGCCCAGAGCAACAACGCAAATGTCAGCAGGTACGCCTTGTAGCCTTCACCGTCACCCAGCGGCATCTTGCCTAGTAGATACGCGACGAAGGCGCCCACTGCGATCAGGGTCATTACGCCTGCCTGAAGCTGGTTCGCGCGGAGCAATGACGTTCGATGAGACCGAAAAGCCGCCGTCAGCCCCTGGCTCAGCAGCAGGGCGATCGGCGCCATGCATGGCAGGATGTAGGTCGGCAACTTGCCGCGCGACAGCGAGAAGAACAGAAACGGCAGGGCTGCCCAGAGCAAGGCATAGCGCACGCAGGGTTGGGCAAGGTCATGTCGGAGGCGGGCAAGCGAGGTGAACGCTGCGAACGTCCAGGGCAGGATCGCCAACGGGAGCAGCGGCACGAAAAACCAGAAGGGCTCGGCGTGCTGGGCATCCTTCGCGAAAAAGCGATGCACGTGCTCGACCCAAAAGAAGTAGTTCCAGAAGTCCGGCGCCTCTCGGTGGATGGCGAGGGCCCATGGCAGACAGACCAGGAAAGCGGAAGCAACACTCGTTGCTCCGTACATCAATAATATTGGCAGCTTTCGCTGCCAAAGTGCGTACGTCGCTACGACAAGCACGGGCAGCGCCAGGGCCAGAAATCCCTTGGTCAGCACGGCCGCCCCGCACAAAGCGCCCGCGAGGACGAAACAACCCAAACGTCCCCTGCCGTGTTCGGCCTGTAGCGCGAAATAGAAGGCGACGAAACTCGCCGTCATCCAGAAGTTGAGTAGGCCATCGAGCGCACTGTATGTCCCCAGGCCAATGACGAGAAACATGCTGAGGTAGATACCGGCGGCCAGCAGCGCCTGATCGCGACCCCGTTCGCGGCGTACCATCAACGACACGCAGTAAGCGCTGCCCAACGCTGCCAGCGCGGAAACGACCCTGACGGAGAAGTTGTTCTCCCCGAATATCAGTTGGGCGAAGGCATTGAACCAATGCCCGAGAATCGGCTTTTCGAAATAGAACAGGCCATTGAAATGCGGCGCGACCCAGTCGCCTCTGGCGATGATCTCCCGTGCAATCTCTGCGTAGCGAAGTTCGTCGGGTGACCAGAGTGCAGGCGCGGTCGAGCCCAGCAGATAGACCGTGGCGAAGTAGCCGATCAACAGGGGCCAGCCCAGCAGGCGCTTTCCGAGGTTCATGTCGTGCCCGTCCAAACGAATGAAGTGTGCCTGGCTGGCTCTCGCCGATTGCGGGGTCCAGAGCGCTGACGGTTTGGCCATGCTCAGCGATATGCGGAGCGCGTCTGAGCCGTTGTGTGCAATCGGCGGGGAAGTGGCCGCCCGCGCGGCCCCATGAGGTGGCCGCGCGAGGGATTCTTGCATGAGGTCCGGGGAGTCGGAACGGGCGAGAATGCCGAGTGGCGAGGATTTTTGGTCGTGGACAGGTCCGGTTCAGGCACCCCACCAGTAGTGCACGATCCGCAGGAAAACGGGCGCGGCGAAACACACCGAATCCAGCCGATCGAGCATGCCGCCGTGGCCTTCGATCATGTGTCCCCAATCCTTCACGCCGCGGTCCCGCTTGATCGCCGACAGCACGATGCCGCCGAAGAAACCAAGCAGGTTCAGGCACAGGGCGATGAGCCCGGCCTGCCATACCGTGAAGGGTGTAATCCAGTAAAGCGAAGCGCCGATCAGCGTCGATAGGGCAACGCCGCCTACGAAACCTTCGACCGTCTTGGAGGGCGACAGGCGCGGCGCGATCTTGCGTTTGCCGAATAGCTTGCCGCATACGTACTGGAGCACGTCCGACAGCTGCACCACGATGACCAGGAATGCGATCAGGAGCAGGTTCCGCCCTTCATAGCCGGGTACATCCAGTATCAGCAACGCCGGGACGTGTGAGATGCAGAACACGGCGATCATCAGCCCCCACTGCACCTTCGAGGCCCGTTCGAGGAAGCGCTCGCTGTCGCCGCCGAGGGACGCAAGGATCGGCAGTAGCAGAAAGGCGTAGACGGGAATGAAGATGGCAAACAGTTCGAACCAGCCGATGTAGAGCAGGAAGTACTGCGTCGGCAGGATGAAGTAGAACGCCGCGGCCAGGGCCGGGTAGTCGCTTGGGCGGGTAGGCGTCAGCGTCAGGAACTCGCGCAGCGCATAGAACGAGACGCTGTAGAACAGCAGAATTACAGCAGTGTGTCCGAGCCAGAACGCGACGCCGATGACGGCCACCATGACCCACCAGGCGTTGATGCGCGCGTTGAGGTTGTCGATCACGGCATGCGGCTGCCAGGCGGCACGCCATTTCAATGCGAAGCCGATGCTGGAGGAGATCAGCAGAAGTGCGCCAATGCCCATGAACAGGTGAAGCGTATCGTGATCCATCACATAGCGTCCGTTTGTAGCGCAATCAGCGCGTCACGGGCGCGGGCAAGAAAGGTTTGCTTGTCCTCGTCCGCACCCACATTCAGGGGTTCGCCAAAGCTGACCGTGCACAGCAGCGGCAACGGCAGCGCGCGACCCTTGGGCATTGCCCGCTGCAGGTTGCTGATCCAGACCGGAACCAGCTCGACGTTCGGATGCGCCTTGGCGAGGTGATAAAGCCCGCTCTTGAAGGGCAGGAGGGTTTGTTCCTGATTGCGCGTGCCTTCAGGAAACAGGATCAGTGAGTCGCCGCCATTCAACGTTTCGTGCATCGAGTCCAATGGGGCCTTTTGGGCGTTTGCCGGACGCTGACGCCGCTCGATCAACACGCCCTTGAAAACCCGGTGGATGATGAACCGGCGCAAGGCGGATCCATTCCAGTAATCCGCTGCTGCGACGGGCCGGGTGACCCGGCGCAACGCGGGCGGTAGTGACGACCAGAGCAACACGAAGTCCCCGTGGCTGCTGTGATTGGCGAAGTAGATCCGCTGAGCCGGAACCGGTGCGCAGCCTATCCATAGGCTGCGGGCACCGGTGATCAGCCGGGCCAGGCTGGTAATCAAGAAGGCAACGACGGGTGCGAGCACGTAAGGCCTCGGAGTTGGATAAAGGAGGTGAGAGGAAACGATGCCGCCGTCGGTGACAGCAGGACGGCAGAGAGAAAAATGTACGGCGGGCGAGTAAGCGCATCGTCGCGTGCAGACGGCGCAACGGGATCGCTCGCTGCTCGGCAGTGCTCGACCACAAGCACCCGACGGGAGAGTCCTCTACTCATGCAAATCTCAGCGTGCGGAGGACGCTTCGGCCAGGCCGGCACGAACACGGTTGGTCAGTGTGAGCAGGGAAAGCGCGATCACGACGGTGAGAAGGCCGTTGATAACGATCGACGATAGCCAACCGAGGGCCACACCGGCGGCGATGACACCGAAGACGAAGGCGCGATCGCTTTTGCCCATCGGGCCGTCATAGCGGCGAGAAGCGCCAGCCAGCGGGCCCATTACGCCCGCATATTCAACGAGCAACGCGAGGATCACTGCGCCCACGAGTAACCACGGGTAAACGCCTGGGACCGAAGCGAACGCTAGAAACAACGCGGCGTCCGATACCACGTCGCACAGTTCATTGAGGTAGGCACCGAGTCTGGACTGCTGGCCGAATTCGCGCGCCAGCATGCCGTCGATGGCATTGAGCGCCATACGCACGAACATCCATACCGGGATCAGCCAGAAGAGTGCGAGGTTTTCGGCGTACGACGCGACCCACGCCGCGACGGCTATTGAGCCGAAACAGGCCGCGAGGGTGACCTGGTTGGCTGTCACGCCGATGCGAAAGAGCATACGTGTGACGGGGCGCAGGAGCGCCTGGAAACGGGGCTTGAGCTGGTAGATAGAGGGCATTTCGATCCTTGAATGCAGTGCAGCGAAATAGGCATGCCACGCGTGGCGTCCTGCCAGGCGAAGGCGGCATTATCTACGCTGATCCGGTTCGGGCCGGCGCAACATTCGGTATCGCATCACAATTCGAGCGTTTGGTAGCCAGAGGCGGTATAAGCGCAGCCCGGTACGTGGAGGGGCAATGAAGATCACACTGGATGAAATGCAGGCGTACGTACGCGTGGTGGAAAGCGGCTCGATCAGTGGTGCCGCCGTCCAGCTCGAACAAACGACCTCGGCCATCAGCCGCAGCCTTGGTCGGCTGGAGACCAAGCTGGGCGTCACGCTGTTGCGGCGTACTACACGGCGGTTGGAATTGACCGAGGAGGGCAGCGCGTTCCTTGAGCATGCCCGCTCAATCCTGGCGAGCGTGGAAGACGCCGAAGAGCAGATGGCGCTGCGCACGCAGGAGCCGTCCGGTCTGCTGCGCGTGAACGCCGCGTCAGTATTCGTGCTGCATGTGCTGGTGCCGCTGCTGGGCGGCTTCAGGGCGCGCTACCCGCAGATCGAGCTGGAGCTCAACAGCAATGAGCAGATCATCGACCTGCTCGAACAGCGAACGGATCTCGCCATCCGGATCGGCACGCTGCGCGATTCGACCCTGCACGCGCGGCCGCTGGGCGCCAGCCGCATTCGTGTCCTGGCGAGCCCGGACTATCTTAAACGCCGCGGCGTGCCCGCATCGGTCGAGGCGCTGGCCGAACACGACCTGATCGGTTTCACCCAGCTCGATAATCTGAACCACTGGCCGCTGCGCCACGTGCATGGCGATGCCTACACGATCTCACCGGTGATTCGCGCATCCAGCGGCGAAACGGTGCGCCAGCTGGCGCTTGCCGGTGTTGGCGTTGCGTGTCTTTCAGACTTCCTGACGCAGGACGACCGCGTAGCAGGGACGCTGGTCGAGGTGCTGGCCGAGCATACGGTCGAAAGCCTGCAGCCTATTCACGCCGTCTACTACCGCAACACTGCGCTGGCCTCGCGGATCAGCTGCTTTCTGGATTATTTGAGCGAGGCCATGGCCTGCCAGCCCTGGGCGGCCTGCGCGGTTCGATAGGTCGGTAACCGTGCGCTGGCCGGCCCGGTCAGGCCGGTTCCTCGGCCTTCGCCAGCTGCAACGTGAGGTAGTCGAACGCGATCCGTGCAGCATTGCGCGCATCGAACTCTTCGCCAGACAGCGCGCCGCGCAGCCACAGCCCGTCGATCAATGCTGCAAGCCCGCGCGCCGACACACGCGCCTGCTCCTTGGGCAGCACCTTGCGGAATTGACCACAAAGATTCGAGTAGAGGCGACGGTCGTTGATGCGCTGCAGGCGGCGCAGATTGGGGTGGTGCATGCTGCTGGCCCAGAAGGCGAGCCAGGTCTTCATGGCGGGGCCGCTGATCTGGCTTTCGTCGAAGTTGCCTTCGATGATCGCGCGCAGATGAGCTTGTGGGTCATCGACCGGCAGGGTGCGGCGGCGTGCATCGATCGCCTCGCGCAGCGCCACCATGATGTGGCGCATGGTCGCTTCGAGCAGGCCGTTCTTGTCCTGGAAGTAATGGCTGATGATGCCGTTTGAAACGCCCGCGATTCGGGCAATGTAGGCAATGCTGGCGTCACTCATGCCAACCTGATCGATGGCTTCGAGCGTGGCGCTGATCAATTGCGAGCGGCGGATCGGCTGCATTCCGACCTTGGGCATGGAGGACTCTTCGTATTGTGTGAAAGGGGCAGTCTAGGGGCGACGTCCATTCCGGATCAACAAACCCGACATTAAGAAGGGTTATTTCATCGTCTCAGACTGTCGCCCGTATCAAATCCGCTTGCTCCACTCATCCACTGCCACCGTCGCCTCCCGGCGTTCATTTGGCACTTCCGCGCTGGCGATGCCCTCGAAATGCGTACCCGATACGCATTCCAGAGGAGATCGTTCATGTCATCCAAGCAGGTCGCGTTGGTCGTAGGCGCCAGCGGCATCATAGGCAACGCGGTGGTCGAAGAACTTCACGCATGCGAAGACTGGCAGGTACGTGCGGTGCGGCGAACGTTCGTCGACGGCGTGGAAAGCATCGCGCTGGACCTCAACGACGCGGCTGCCACCCGCAGCGCGCTCGAGGCCGCCGCCGATACGACACATGTGTTCTACGCCGCCCTGCAACCCAATTCGGATCTTGCCGAAGAAGCAAAGGTGAACGGTGCAATGCTGCGCAACCTGCTCGATGGCCTCAAGGCCGTCGGCGCGCCAGTTCAGCGTGTGGTGCATTACCAAGGGGCGAAGGTCTATGGCGTGCATCTGGGCGAGGCAAAAGCGCCGTTCTATGAAGACGACCACCCCCGACACGTTGCGCCGAATTTCTATTTCGATCAGGAGGACATCCTGCGCGAGCGTGGCGCGGCCGGTGAGTTTGAATGGTCCATCCTCCGTCCTGACGTGGTCGTGGGTGACATTGCCGGCAACCCCATGAACATCGCGCTCGTGGTCGGCGCCTTCGCCGCGTTGAGCAAGGCCGAGGGGGTGCCGTTACGGTTTCCGGGCAGCCGCCGTACCTATGAGGATGTGTATGCGCAGGTGACCGACTCACGGTGGCTGGCCCGTGCCAGCGTGTGGGCTGCGCTCGACCCGGCCGCTCGCAATCAGGCCTTCAACCTCGTGGGCGAACCCTTCCGCTGGGAGCGCATCTGGAATCGCGTGGGCGAAGCGCTCGGTATGCCGGTCGCCGGACCTCAGCCGTTCAAGCTGGCCACGCACATGCCATCCAAAGCCGATACCTGGGCGCGGTTGCAGAAGGAACACACCCTCGACGACACGCCCTACGACAAATTGGTCGGCTGGGCCTTCGGCGACTTCGTGTTCAATACCGAATTCGACATGATCTCCGACATGGGCAAGATCCGTCGGGCCGGCTTCACCGAGGCTGTGGATTCCGAGCAGGCACTGGTGAGCGCCATTCACCGGTTGCAGGAGAAGGGCTACCTGCCGCGCTGATGCGTCGTACGTGACACGCGCTGGCGCCAGCGCGTCGTCTGGCGCCAGCAGAATCATTCACACCGCTCTCCGCCCTGTCGACAGGCCGACAATAAGATCTCGCACGGACGTGTATAGCGGGGCGGATACGGTCATACTGCCGCCTCCGCGGGCATGAGGCAGACGTCACGGCTGAAGCACGTAAGGTTAGGCCCATACGCGGCAGCAACGACGATGCACGCCTGTTGGTCTTCGCTCGCCGCAGCGGCGTCCGGTCCCACATTCAACGACACATCCACACGGTGCAGACACGTTCGGGTCTGCACCTTGCAACGCTCCGACCCGCATGACACGACTCAAATACCTACAGGGCTATCCCGCCGCACTCCAGCAGCAGATCCAGCAGCTCATCGACGGCGATCGCCTCGGCGACTACCTGCAGCGACGCTACCCCGGCCGCCATAGCGTGCAAAGCGACAAGGCGCTGTACACCTACGTCTGCGATCTCAAGCAAGCCCACCTGCGCAGCGCGCCTGCGATCGACAAGGTGCTCTACGACAATCGCCTCGACCTCACCCACCGCGCCCTCGGTTTGCACACCGCTGTCTCCCGCTTGCAGGGTGGCAAGCTCAAGGCGAAGAAGGAAATCCGCGTCGCCTCCGTATTCAAGGACGCCGCGCCGGAATTCCTGCAGATGATCGTCGTCCACGAGCTCGCCCACCTCAAGGAGCTCGATCACAACAAGGCGTTCTACAAGCTGTGCGAACACATGCTGCCGGGGTATCACCAGGTCGAGTTTGATCTGCGAGTGTATTTGACGTGGCGGGAATTGGCGGGGGATTGATGGGGGGCAGGGCCTCTGCTGGTGCATCAGCCCTGATCAGTGCTAGCTCGCGTTCAACCTGGCGGCAGGAGTGATCTGCCGCGGGTCCGTTCGCAGCTCGATGAGCGCGGCTTTGCCGGCCGCTCTTGCCCGTTCGAATGCTGCCGGAAAGTCCTCAGTGCGATCCACTCGTTCGCTGTGCACGCCGAATGCCTGAGCCAAGGCAATGAAGTCCGGGTTAGTCAGATGGGTCGCCGATACGCGGCCCGGGTATTCCCGCTCCTGGTGCATGCGGATGGTGCCGAGCATACCGTTGTTCACGACGATCACGATCAGCGGCGCGTCGTATTGCATCGCGGTGGCCAACTCCTGCGGGTACATCATGAAGCATCCATCGCCTGCGAGGCACACGGCCGGGCGTTCAGGCCGATGCAGGGCCGCTGCAATTGCGGCAGGCAGGCCATAACCCATCGCGCCGTTTGTGGGCGCAAGCTCAGTACCGGGTTGGCGATAGCGGTAGAAACGGTGCAGCCACACCGTGTAGTTGCCCGCACCATTGGTGAGAACAGCCTCATTGGGCAGCACGGCGTCCAGGTGCGCAATGACCTGCGCCAGGTCCACGCCCTCTAATTCAGGATGCGCAGGCGGGGGTGAAGAATGCGCTTCGTAGTCTGTCCTCGCGCTGCGGGTCCAGTCGGACCATGGCGTGGTTGCCGGCGGGGGCAAGGCAGCCAACGCATGCGCGAAGAGGCCAAGCGCAGACTGGATCGGCAAACGTGCCTGGTAAACACGGCCCAGTTCCTGTGCGTCCGGATGAACGTGCACCAGCGTCTGCTGCGTTACGGGGCTTTCAAACAGCGCATAGCCCGAGGAGGTCGTCTCGGCAAGTCGCGAGCCGATGACGAGCAGCACGTCCGCTTTGCTGGCGCGTTCGGCCAGCTTGGGCGAGATGCCCAAACCGAGCATCCCGACGTAGTGCGGGTCACGGTTGTCGAACAGGTCTTGCCGGCGAAACGAGGCGGCGACCGGTAGATCGTATGCCTCGACGAACCGCCTCAGTGCGGCGCAACTGTCAGCGTCCCACCCTGTACCGCCAACAATGACCAATGGCTGCTGTGCATGGGCCAACAAGCCCTTTAGTTCTTCAAGCGCGGTAGCGTCCGGTGCAGACTGCGCAATGCGGACCGCTGGCGCATCCGGAACGATGGCGCTTCCAAACAGAACCTCTTCGGGCAGGGCGACAACCACAGGCCCCGGCCTGCCCGACATTGCCACGCTGAACGCGCGCGCGACCATCTCGGGAATACGCTGGATGTTGTCGATCTCGCATACCCATTTGGCCAAATCACCGAACATCTGACGGTAATCGACCTCCTGGAAGGCTTCGCGCCCGATGAAGCCGCCTTCGACCTGGCCGACGAACAGGATCATCGGTGTCGAATCCTGCTTGGCGGTATGTACGCCGTTTGCGGCATGTGTAGCGCCTGGGCCGCGGGTCACGAAGCAGATGCCAGGTCGGCCGGTCATCTTGCCGTAGGCATCTGCCATGTTCGAGGCAGCGCCCTCATGGCGGGTGACGATGGTGCGGATGGCCGGCGTATCGTGAAGCGCGTCGAGCACGGGCAGATAGCTCTCGCCGGGTACGCAGTAGAGCGTGTCTACTGCATTGCGTAGCAAGGCCTCGACGAGGATCTGGCCACCGTTGCGGGTTGGGGTGTGATCAGGCATGTCTTAACGTTCCTGAGTGGCGAATGGCAAGACAGCTAGCCTGCCCGCCTACCGATATACGGGCAGGCAGGCGCTGTCGGTCTACTCCGACGGGCGTGTCTGGGTCAGCCCGGTTGGCGGGCCGTCAATGGCAGTCCAGCCACCGTCTACCGAAAGGCTGCTGCCTGAAATGTAGCTGGCGGCGTCAGATGCGAGGAACGCCACGGCGGTACCGACTTCGCTTGGTTGGCCCCAACGGTTTAGGACGGTGTGGCCGGCATAGGTCTTGTAGATTTCTGGCTTCTCCTTCAGCGGCGCGGTCAGTCGGGTTTCGATGATGCTCGGCATCACCGCGTTGACCCGCACACCGAACGGTCCGGCTTCGGCAGCAAACGCCTTCACCATCTGCTCGATACCCGCCTTGGTGGCGGCATATACCCCCAGTCCGGGTTCGATGGTCACTGCGCGCATCGACGAGCACAGAATGAGGCTGCCGGCATTTTGTTTCATCATCGGGCGCCCGAAGTGGCGCATGAAATGAAACGCGCCCTTTAGGTTCAGGTTCATGACCTGGTCGAACTCCTCGTCGGTGTAGTCGACGATGAGTTTGCGGATGTTCACTGCTGGCGTTGAGACAGCAATGTCGATTCGCTTGTGGTCGGTCAGGGCGTGCTGCGCCAGTGCGGCGATCTGTTCACCGCTCGCTGCGTCCGTTTCCAACCATTGCGCCGAGCCGGTTTCGGCGATTTCTTCAGCGGTGGCTTGGACGCCAGCGCGGTCACGATCTGCACAGATAACGTGGGCACCCATGGCGCCGAGCGCCTGGGCCGATGCCTGTCCGATACCAGACGCCGCGCCCAGCACTACGGCCACCTTGCCGTCGAGGTTGAACAATTGGCGATAGTCGATCATGAGGACTCCCTAGGTACGTTATGGAAGCATCCAGGCCAGTGGGCCTGTCTGCAGGTAAACGAGTAGTGACAGAGCAGCGAGCAATGCGATGCTGATGCCGATGACCTTGCGGAAGATGATGCCCTCCTGGCCAATGATCCCGACCGCGGCCGCACCAACCGCCAGGCTCTGCGGCGAAATCATCTTGCCCAGCACCCCACCCGATGCGTTGGCCGCGGCAAGCAGGGTCGGATTCAGCCCGGTCTCGTGCGCAGCGGCGACTTGCAGCGCACCAAACAGAGCGTTGGCCGAGTTATCCGAGCCTGTGACTGCCACACCGATCCAGCCGATTACAGGTGAAAGGAAGGCGAACGCCGGACCGGCCTGGGCCATCCACACGCCGAGCGTTACCGTCTGCCCGGAGTAATTCATGATGAACGCAATCGCCAGCACGCAAAGCACCGTTGGTATGGCCCAGCGCAATTGGTGGATCGTTTCCCCATAGGTTTTGAGCGCCGTCTGGGGGCGAACCTTCAGCATGAATGCGCTCAGCACACCGGCCAGAAGCAGAAGTGATCCGGTAGCCGACAGGCTGTTCAGCGTGAAATTGGTCTTCACGGGGGCACCTTGGCCGTTGAGGATCTCAAGGCCCGGCCATGGGAAGGCCCATGTCCCCACCGCCAGCAGTTGTTTCACTGCCGGGATCTGCGCGATCGAGAAGATGACGATGATCAGAATGTACGGCAGATAGGCCAGCCACATGTTGCGCGACGTGTGCGTGATCGTGCTCGCGGGCTGAATGTCCATGCCGTCGATTTCACTCACCGCAGGCGGCGTCCAAACCTTCATGAAGAGGATCAATACGCCCGCCGAGCCCAGCGCGCCAATGACGTCTGCAAGCTCCACGGATATATAGACGGCGCTCAACCATTGGCTGACTGCAAAGCCCAGACCTGCGACCACGGCGGCCGGCCAGACCTGAGTAATTCCACGGCGGCCGTCCATCAAGGCCACGAGAATCAACGGGACGAATGCGGCAATGATGGGCGTCTGCACACCCACGATTGCGCCCAGATCATTGAACGGTTGACCTGAGACCTGTGCAAGTGTGGTGATCGGCACAGCCAATGCGCCGAAGGCCACCGGCGCGGTATTGGCCACCAGTGCCAGAACTGCCGCCTTGATGGGTTTAAGGCCAATCGCCAGGAGCATCGCGCCGGAGATGGCAATGGGCGTACCTGCTCCGGCCAGTGCCTCGATCAGCGCGCCGAAGCTGAACGCGATGATGATTGCCTGGATGCGCGGGTCCGTACTGAGCATCGCGAAGCTGTCCTTGAGGATCGAGAAATGCCCGGACTTGACGGTGAGGTTGTACAGCCAGATGGCATTCAGAATGATCCACAAGACCGTTAGCACGCTGAATGCAGCGCCATACACGCCTGCATTCAACGTCGCGCCGAGCGGCATTCCGTAGGCAAGAAACGCCACCAGAATACAGACGGTTAGTGACGCCAGTGCTGCAAGATGGGGTGCCACGCGCAACCAGCCCAGGAGCAAGAACATGGTCAGGAGGGGAAGCGCGGCGCAGAGGGACGATAGGAAAAGCGACCCGCCAACCGGGTCGTAGATTTGCTGAAACATGACGCTCTCCTTCTTTGGAGATTTTTTTGTTATTGGACGCGACGTATACCCTGAATCAGGGTTTGAAGAACGGGGTCGCTGTCATCAGTTTGTTTTCCTGGCTGACGAGGTAACCGGCGTCAGCACTCTTCTTGAGGTATTCGCCCCAAGCCGGGTCCGCTTGCAGGGCTTTACGCTTCGCATCGCGATCTGCGGCGCTCTCGTATACCCAGATGTGCAAGTACGAATTGATATTCCCGCTCTCGGTTTGCAAATACGCCAGCGGTTGGCCGAGGTGACGGCTTTGCGTCGCAAACCCGTGTTCGGCGTAGAGCGCCAGGTGCTTCTTGATAGTGCCGGGGCGGCAGGTATAGGTGCGAACGTCGTACAGCATGGGAAAAGCCTCTTTTCAGGGGTGATTGGCCGCACGGATGCGCACGGGCACGCCGTAGGGCCGAGAACGGATTGGTTGGGGGAGGGCGAGCGCTCGCTCGCAGGGCCTTCAGCGCGCCATTAGGCGGGCGCGGTGCGCGGGGTAAGCCAGTTGCTGCTATGCAGGTGGCGGGTTTGGCGCTGGCGGTCGTTTCTTGTTGTAGTCGTCATCTGACGTGACCCGTTATCGAAGGGACTGGCGACGACTCTACGCAGCGCTGGGAAGCGCGCGTTAGGACAGTTCCGAGGTTGTGTTGGACTTTTTTGCGTGAGGGTTGCGAAGAGGCGTCAGCCAGGTATGACCGTCTTGCGTATGCGCGCGGCGGGATCGCTTATGTCGCTTCGTGAGGGCAGGCGACGCTCAGTCCAGGGGGCGTGCGTACTTTTGGCGAAACGCGCCGGGGGTGTGATCGGTATGCTTCTTGAAGAACCGGGTGAAGTACGCCGGATCATCGAAGTTGAGTTGAAACGCAATCTCCGCCGTACTAAGAACCGTATTGCTCAGTAGCCGCTTGGCCTCCAACGCAATGCGTTCCTGTACCAGACGGCTTACCGTTCGGCCCATGGTGCGTTTGAGGGCTTCGTTGAGTTGTCGCTCACTGACGTTGAGCGCCTGCGCGTATTGACCAACCGTATCGAATTGCAGATAGCGCTCTTCGATGAGCAATGTCAGGCGACGGGTGAGGGCGTAGTACGGGTCTGAGCGGGGAAGGCCATCTTCGATGGGATAAAGCCTGCGCAGCTGCGTGAGCAAGATCAGCAAGTACGACCGGATCACATCAAAGCGCCCGAGCTTGCGATCGCGGTATTCGCGTTCGATGACCTGCAACAGCGGCAGCAGCTCATCATGCTGCGCCGGCGATAGATAGACCGCTGGCACACTGCCAATGGCATGAAAGAAAGGAAACTTCGCGATGTCGTCCGCCCGCGGGAACATCCGGGAGAAAAACTCGGTGCTCACGTTTATGACGAAGCCATGCGGTTTGGTGGACGATATCCACGCATGCAGTTGTCCCGGTGAGATGAAGAACACCGAGTGGGGCCGCACCTCAAAGGTTTCGAAGTCGACCATATGCGTACCCTGTGCTTCGGTCATCCAGAGCAGGTGGTAGTAGCCATGCCGATGGGGAAAGCCGCGCGGAATGTCGTCGCGCGTCTCGAGCCGCACGAGGTCAAAGTAGAAAGCACCTTCCCCGGCGAAGTCCGATGATTCGAAGGTAGGAAAGGTGCTGTCAATCGTCCCGCTGCTCAAAGCAGTGCTCCATTGTTGTTGTTTAGGGACTATATGCCAGGCCGGAGTGGGGCTAAAGGCGCATGGCAGTGGATTGTCTGCGTATGGATTCATATCCACCACTTCCCATGCGTGCGAGCCTCGTTGGCTGGGCTAACTCGCCCGGACGGCGCACACGCAAAGACGACGGCGGAAGGCACGCTTTGCAACTCTACCGCCTTCATCAAGGGCACATTCCTGTAGATCTCAAAGCAGTGGATCTGGCTACAACTTCATTCGTGCATTGATACGCATCAATAGCGCCGCGTCTCGCAGCCTTTAGGGTGGTGGGGTATGGCAAACGGTGAGGCGCGACATGGCCAAGCGATTTCCCCTGAACCCACACCATCCAGAACGTCTGTGCTGGGGATGCGACCGATACTGCCCGGCGCACGATCTTGCCTGCGGAAACGGCTCCGACCGAACCCAGCACCCGGTCGAGACCTTCGGCGAAGATTGGCAACTGATGGGCAGACCCGAGGATATTCCCGGCGATCCGGTCGAGCCGGACGATGGCGGCTCTCCAAAAGGTTGACTGGCGAACGAGCCTGAAGCGTCAGTGAGGACATCGATCGTCCAACACATCCGTCAGTGTCGAAAGAGTGGGCCGAGTATGAGCTCACCTGTGTTTGTCTGGCGTATGCCCGAACATCATGCGCTGGATTGCACCGCTCAACCGGATTTGAACATCAATGCCAGCCGCCTATTCCTTTCATCGCGGAACGTGAAACCTCCTAAACCTCACCAAAGGCCAGCTTCCTTGTGAAGAGACAGATTCATGGCTCGCCGCCGTGCGATCCTGGAAACGGAACGGCTGGTTGTGGGCACGCTCATTTACTTGCCATGGATAGGCTTTCAATCACCGCCGGTTTAGTACCGCGGCCTGCAATCAGGTCGTGTCAGCTTTTGAACCAAGGCGCCAAAGCGACCTCTAGACCTGCAAGCCCATATGAGAGAGTCGCGATGTCCATCGTCCGCTTTGCTTCCCTGTTCCTCGCGTTAGGTGTCACGGCCTGCGCTCAATCAAATTCGGGCAACGCCCCATCCGCCTTTTCGCCGATACAGCCCAATGGCCAGGTAACGCAAGGCCGTTGCCACATGGACGGTTGCTCCTGGGCCAAGTGGGTAGGTGTCGACACGCTAAGCGTCTCCGACTCGGAGGTGGTGTTGGATGCCAAACTCCTCTATGGCAGCTCCGAACATCAATCGGCTGATGGCCATACCGGCGAATCCCAATACCCGGCTTCCGCCGAAGGCGTGGATATCGATTGGGATGCACAGCCCGAGACTGAACGGATCGTCTGCTCACGCACCGCTCCATCGGTGGCTAACCACGTGCTGCCGTTGAACCCGAACACGCCCGTGTCCGGCAGCGAGGAGAGCGCAGCCAGGCTCTACCTCGCAGCCTGCCATTCCTACTTTGATGGCTATATGGGCGGGATCAGTAAATTCGGATATGACGTCAAGGATCAGAACTGAAACGGCGTTCAAGCCTCAATCAGACCTTGCTGGCGTGAACAATCAGATTGGCCCGTTTCAACGACCTCGGAACGCGCGTAGCGCCATGCGTCCGTGTGCGTAGCGCTACGCCAAACGGGGCACCATTCCTACGGCGATTCGGGTTCTAAGAAAGAGTGGGCAGCGCCATTTCAGTGCCGTGGATGCCTGAATAATCTGCCCGTTTTTTAACTGCGCTCTTCCCGCTGTCGAAAGCGCTGCTCGGTGCTTCGCGCTTGACGTCTTATCACCAGCCTACAGTTTCCTCAGCCGGGGCCGATGCGGCAGCGAGTTCATACGGTTTGCCCAAAGCATAACTACCGGTGAATCCCGACGATCTGTGCGGATAAGCATGGCTAATGGCCTTTACGGCGATCGACGGCGGCGTTAACGTCCGACTTCACGCGCCAGGATTGCGCAATCGATCACGGTTTATGTCGGCCATAGGCTGCCGATGCCACGGAAGGTACACATGGCCCGCTTTTTCCCCGTCCGTTCCCAATGCCAGTTCGACACGCCCGGCGAGCGTCGCTTCGCTGAGCGGCTGGAGAAACTGCTCGAGGACGATTACCTCTGCTGGAGCAACATACCGGTCGGGCCCAAGGCGCGTTATCCGGACTTCGTCGTGCTCCATCCGCGTCGCGGCATCCTCGTGCTTGAGGTCAAGGACTGGAAGCTCGCCACCATCCAGGAGATGACCCACGGCAAGGTCACGCTGCATACCAGCAGCGGCCTCAAGACCGTCGCCAATCCGATGTTGCAAGCGCGCTCCTATGTCGTTGAAGTCGACATGGTGCTCAAGAAAGACCCGCTGCTGCGTCAAAGCAAAAACTCGCCGCGCCCGGGCGAGCTGATCATGCCGTGGGGCTGGGGCGTGGTGCTGACCAACATCACCCGCCGCCAGTTTGAAGCGACCGATCTGCACAACGTGCTCGATCCTCAGCGCGTCCTCTTTCAGGACGAGATGACCGAAACCGCCGATCCCGAAGCCTTCCAGCAGCGCCTGTGGAACATGTTCCCTCACGTGTTCCCCTGCACCCTGACGCTGCCGCAGATCGACCGCGTGCGCTATCACCTCTACCCCGAAGTGCGCGTGAACAGCCAGCCAGGTCAGTTCGGCTTGTTTGGCGATAGCGACGCTCCGATCCCGAGCCTCATCAAGGTCATGGACCTACAGCAGGAACAGCTCGCACGCTCACTCGGGGAAGGCCACCGCGTCATTCACGGGGCCGCCGGCAGCGGAAAAACCATGATCCTTGGCTACCGCTGCGAGCAACTGGCCAAAGTCTCCGCGAAACCGATCCTGGTGCTGTGCTTCAACCGCTCGCTCGCAGGGCGTTTGCGGCAGGTACTTATGGAGAAGGGCTTGGGTGAGAAAGTCACCGTCCAGCACTTTCACGGCTGGTGTTCGGAAATGCTGACCACCTACAACGTCGATAAACCCAAATGGAGTCCGTCCCAGGCGAAGTACGCAGCCGAACAGGTCGAAAAAACCATCGAAGGCGTCGACCGCGGCCAGATTCCACGCGCCCAATACGCTGCCGTGTTGATCGACGAAGGCCACGACTTCGCACCGGAGTGGTTCAAGCTCATCGTGCAGATGGTCGATCCCGCCACCAACTCGCTGCTGGTGCTCTATGACGATGCCCAGTCCATCTATCGTGGCAAGGGCAAGAAGACAGGGCTGGACTTCAGCTTCGCCAGCGTCGGCATCCAGGCGCAGGGCCGCACGACCATTCTCAAGCTGAACTACCGCAACACGCTGGAAGTGCTCTCCGTCGCCCGCGCTTTCGCCACCGAACTGCTTTCCGGTCGGGATGCCGGCGAAGACGGCGTGCCGATCATCGTCCCCGAAAGCGCCGGCCGCCGCGGCGCATTCCCCGAGCTCATCCATTGCGAAGGCCATTGGCAGGAATGGGACTGCCTCGTCACCCGCATTCGCGACGAACAGGCCAATGGCCGTGTACTCAGCGACGTGGCGATTATCTACCGCAGCACCACCCAAGCGCAGGCAGCCGAACAGGCCCTGACGCAAGCCGGTATCCCATTCGCCTCCGGTGCCAACTCCAAAGCCCGCAGCGAACTCTACGGCACCGAAGACAGCGTGAAGATCGTCAGCATGCATTCCAGCAAAGGACTGGAATTCGGGCTGGTGCTGATACCGGGCCTAGGCGAAATGCCGAAGAAGGGCGAGGCCGAAGCGGATGAAGCGCGGTTGTTGTATGTGGCAATGACGCGGACGATTGATCGACTGGTGATGACGTATCAGGCTCATTCGGATTTTACGAAGCGGGTGCAGGACGCGATTGGTGGAGTCAAGCTAGGCTTTGGAGTAGTACGGGAGGGCTGTGCGTAGGTTACAAAGTAAAGCTGCTCCTTCTTTCCTCACGCGCGAGCGTACTTCCTGCAAAAAATGAACGCTGCAAATACCTCACCTGTATCGGAAATCCCTATGGCCTATTGGAACTACCGTGTGCTGCAACGCCATGACCCGATTGAAGGCGAAACCTATGTCATACACGAAGTTTATTACGACGAGAATGACGAAATTACTATGTGGAGCGAAAATCCCGTGACGGCCGAAGAAGAAACCGTTGAGGGTCTTAGTTTTACATTGGCTAATATGCTTGATGCGCTTAATAAACCAGCCTTGCGAGAAGTGCATTTGGACGGCAAAGATCAACTGGTTCCATCAATATGAGGAAGGCCTACGAGAGAGTTTTTTTTCGGTTGGCGGCTGAATAAATAGATCTGTCCCCTTTTCCGCTGATGAAGCGCGGCTGCTATATGTGGCGATGACGCGAGCAATTGACCTGTTGGTGATGACGTATGAGGCGCATTCGGATTTTACGAAGCGAGTGCAGGATGCGATTGATGGGGTAAGGGAAGGATTGGGCGTTGTGGCTAGAAGCCGGCATTTAGATGCTGGGCTTGTTATTCAAGGTTCGAGCATTATGCTGTTAGCAATTTTAAGGGGGTGTTATGGCAAGTCGGGCTAATCTTGTAAATCTGGATGCAATGATCAAGCGCGCAGACTTCGCTTCTGAAGCGTCGGACGAGTCGCTTTTTGAAAACGTCTCCACGATTTCGGTCCGGGATTTCACAAAAGGTGGCCTTATTGGGCCGAGTCTCCGTAAACCAGATTTTCAGCGTGAGACAAATCATTGGACTCCGCAGCAAGTGGTATCACTCCTTGAATGTTTTACTAATGGCGATTTGATTCCTTCTGTAATTCTTTGGCAGTCTCCGACTTATCTTTTTGTAATTGATGGCGGTCACAGGCTTAGTGTGCTTAGAGCCTGGATAGAGGACGACTATGGCGATGGTCCTCTTTCCCTGGCTTATTTTGGTAATGAAGTTTCTAAAGAGCAGAAGGTGCTGGCTGAACGCACGAGGCGCTTGGTATCTGAAAAAGTGGGCAGTTGGCAGCACTTCCAAGCAAAGGTAGAAAATGACAGTTTAGATGTCGCCGAAAGGAAAAGGGTAAATGCGATAATTTCGCGAGGTTTGCCAATACAGTGGGTGAAAGGTGATGCGGACAAGGCGGAAAGCTCATTTTTTAAAATTAATACGAAAGGAACGCCCTTGGACTCGGTTGAGGAGCTTCTACTGAAAAGTAGAAAAAGGCCAATATCGATAGCTGCAAGGGCGGTAATTAGATCGGGAAAAGGGCACAAATATTGGTCGGCTTTTCCTGAAGGAATGGCAAGCCAGATAGAAAAGGTAGCTAAGGACCTGCATACAACACTATTTGAGCCCGAAATTAAACGGCCAATCAAAACGCTAGATTTGCCTCTCGGTGGATCAAAGGGCGTCAGAGTCTCGTTGCAAGTTCTGATTGACTTTATTTTGATTGCGAACCGCAATCAGCTGGGTTTTCCTAAGGACGTATATGGATTGCCTGAAGATAATTCCGGAGAGCAAACAATAAACGCACTCAAAAAGGGTGTCAGACTAGCAAATCGTGTCACTGGCAATGACGGGGGTAGCTTAGGTTTGCATCCGGCCGTTTATTTTTACGGGCCATCCGGTCGGCATTCTAGCCCCATGTTCATGGGGACAATGAAAGTCCTTGGTGAAAAGCTTTCTAATAACGACTCGATGTTTTTTACAAAATTTACTAAGGTGAGGGCTGAGCTAGAAGAAGCTCTGATTTCAAGCAAGGACTTGATTGCGACAGTGCTTCAGAAAACTTTGAGCAGTAAGCGCGTTGATGTCTATGCGACGATCCTTGAAAAGCTCATAGCTACTTTAGATGAAGGTAATAAGATCAGCGATGAATTCATCGTAATAGCATCTGGCTTAAACGGTAAGCTTATCACAGGCTCAACAGAAACTCAGGGAAGAAGTTTCAGCGAAGATGTTAAAAGCCAAGCGTTTATTCACGCAGCTTTGGCTTCTGCGATGAAGTGTCCAATCTGTCACGGTTACTTGGATCCAGATAAGTCCGTTTCATATGATCACGTAGTAAGGCTTCGCGAGGCGGGAACCGCTGCTTTTGAAAACTGCCAGCTTACGCATCCGTATTGTAATCAGTCCATCAAGAATTGATAAAAACAGTCATAAACGGGGTAGGTTCAAGTTGGTAACCTGATTAGTAGATGACCGGAGCTGTACGGTTTGCTGGTATAAAGCAGCTTTTCAAATATGCAATTTGCAATGAAAAGACCGTACATGCCCAGTTTGCTAGTTTGAGGGGCCTTCAGCGAATGTCGGCATATCGTAGATCAGATATCAGAGAATGACATGGGTTTTCATGTAGCCATCTATATAGAGAAGTATTCCTCCAAAATGGATGATGGTATCGTAGAGTATGCTATTGATTTTCGGACCGTTCACGAAGCTGTTAGTATCTTTCAATCATATTTTTCAGAGGTAGATTATAATGCTACCAAGTTCTACAGCTTAAGAATTCCCAGAACTGGTAGGAATCGAATGTTTTCTGGTTCTTGGTATTTCCTACCTTTGAGTGTTTTCGAAAGTTCGGAGTATGAGCCCATAAGCGAAGAGGCGGAAGGAAGTGCTGCGTATGCTGGGATAATTAAGCTAAAAAACAGCATTCCAAATCTTTCGCAGTATCTGGCGGCTGTTGAGGGTAAAGAATATAAAATTCATGAACATATAGATATAGATTTTAAAACGTCGCCGCAAGAACTTGTCGTGGTTAGTTGTGGGCAAGGAAACTGGAATGAAGTTCATGCTAATAAAGAGTTGCTCATCTACGATATGGGTGCGTCGTCACGCTATACCCATGGCCAGGTTGTAAGTCTGATTCAAAGCCGTTTTGCAAATTTTAAAGAGAAGGTTATCAATATCGTAATTAGCCACTGGGATATGGATCATTTCCAAGCTATGAGATATTTGGATGAGAAACAGTTTTCCCAAATAGCTGGTATTGTAGGTCCGTCCAATATCCCTCCGTCTAATGTATACAGATCAATGATCAATCACCTTGTCGCTAATAACGTAAGCTATAGTTTGATTGCTCCAGCTTCCCGGCGAATTGGGAGGTCAATTAATTTAAATCTGTTATCAGTTTCGAAGACAGTTGATGTTTACAGCACCGTAGGGCGGAATCCCGAAGGGCTTCCGCCGTTTACCTCGAAAAGAACCCGCTTAGGCGCAGCGGGATTGCACATGAGCGTCGTACGCCACGCGGCGTCGGCGATCATTTTGGTGGGTTACGCCTTGCTAACCCACCCTACCGTACTGGTAGTTGGCTGAGTAGATGAGGGTAAGAGCGCGCGATGGCGGGATATTGAGGGAAACGCAGATTGCTCCTCATGACGCTGAGCGGAATCGGTGCGTTTGGGTTTCAGCCGCTGACGGCCGATACCTTTCCTTGTGCTTACGATCACTGGCGGCCATCCGGTGGAAGTCTTCGGCTTCCGCCTTACTAAGGCATACATCGCACGTGACACTCGCGCAGTACCGGCGGGTTTCACCCGCCCTTGTATCTCGACTAACGCCCCTAAGCAGGCGATAGTTCCCGACTGATCATCGGGGGAGGACAGCAAGCCGCACCCGCCCTTAAGCCGCTGAGCTTGTTCCGTAGATTGCGCTGCGTCCTCCACGCTCCTCCCCATAATCCGAACGGTATCTACGTTCTGGAGCCGCATTCTGTGTGGGCACCGCGTTTCCACAGACGACGCCAATGGGCCCCGTCAGGAGGCCGAGCGGAGTCGCTGTGGAAAGGGTTGAGCGACAAGGATGTCGCGAGAGTTGCGACGGGCCATGGAAGGCCCTTCGCAACGTGCCCTTGGATCAGCGACGGAGCGAGGAAACCCGGAGCGTAGCGAAGGGCCGTATGCCGGGGTGGCCTTCTTTTTGGTTAGCTTTTTCTTGGCCAGGCAAGAAAAAGTAACTCGGCCGTAAGGGCCGAAACCCAAACGCGCCAGCACTACGGTCACGGATATGCCCACCGTACGCGCAACGCAAACACCTTCAAATTCCCTAAGAAACGGGAACAGATCCATCTATAAGTCTGCCGCCCATTGATGAGGGGCACGACGTGGTGAGGCATCAGCCAGACGACTCCCATCAGCCCCAAACAAATGCACCGGCCCCGTAAACACCACCCCAACCCGCTCCCCCAATTCCAAATCACTCAACCCAGGCACCCGCGCCACAAGCGTCTGCGCCTGCTCCGCCAATCGCACATGAACCAAACTCTCCGCCCCCAACGGCTCAACCAGCTCAACCTCACCCTGAAGTGTCGCATCAGCCGCCCGCGACACGGTCACCTGCTCCGGCCGTATCCCAACCGTTAAAGGCGCCTTCCGATGCTCGTCAGCAATCGAAACCTTGTCCGGTAACCAGGGCGCCGCCTGACCGGGCGCGAGGTCGAGGAAGTTCATGGCCGGCGAGCCAATGAACCCCGCAACGAAACGCGTCGCCGGGGTGGTGAACAGATCCATGGGCGTACCAATCTGCTCAACGCGCCCCTTGTTCATCACGACCAGCCGGTCCGCCAGGGTCATGGCTTCCACCTGATCATGGGTGACATAGACCGACGTCACGCCCAGCCGCTTCTGCAGCCGACGAATCTCCTGCCGCATCTGCACACGCAGCCCGGCGTCGAGGTTGGACAGGGGTTCATCGAACAGAAAGACCCGCGGCTTGCGCACCACGGCGCGGCCCATGGCAATACGCTGACGCTGCCCGCCCGAGAGCTGGCGTGGCTTGCGGTCGAGTAGCATGTCGATGCCGAGCAGCTTTGCAGTATCTCGTACGCGCTGGTCGATCTCGGCCTTGGGCGTGCGCTGGTTGCGCAGGCTGTAGGCCATGTTGTCGAACACGGTCATGTGCGGGTACAGCGCGTAGTTCTGGAACACCATGGCGATATCGCGCTCGGCCGGCTCTCGGTCGTTGACGCGCTGGCCGTCGATGTTCAGGTCGCCGCCCGTGATGGTTTCAAGGCCGGCGAGCATGCGCAGCAAGGTCGACTTGCCACACCCAGAGGGGCCGACCACGACGATCATCTCGCCCGTTTCGATGGTGAAATCGATCTCATGCAGGGCGTCGACGCCGCCCGGGTAGGTTTTGCGCAGGCGTTTGAGTTCGAGCATCGCCATGACTTATTTCTCCGTTTCCACCAGGCCTTTGACGAACCAGCGCTGCATGACAATCACCACGACAACCGGCGGCAGTAGCGCGAGGATCGCCATGGCGGTCGCAAGGTGCCACGGTGGGGTGCCGTCGGTGGCGATCGTCAGCCGCTTGAGGCTCATCACAAGGGTGGCGTGGTCCCCGCCGGTGACGGCGAGCAGCGGCCACAGGTACTGGTTCCAGCCGTAAATGAACATGATCACGAACAGCGCCGCGAGGTTGGTTTTCGATAGGGGCAGCAGGAAGTCGAAGAAGAACCGCCAGGGCCCGGCACCGTCGATGCGCGCGGCCTCGAGTAATTCCGGCGGCAGAGTCAGGAAGAACTGCCGGAACAGGAAGGTCGCCGTGGCACTGGCAATCAGCGGAAGGATCAGTCCGGGATAGCTGTCGAGCAGACCCAGATTGGCGACGACGGCGTAGGTGGGCACGATGCGCACTTCGATGGGCAGCATCAGCGTCATGAAGATCAGCCAGAAGCACAGGTGCCTGCCGGGGAAGCGAAAGAACACGATGGCATAGGCGGCCATGATCGAGATCACCAGCTTGCCGCAGGCAATCCCAAGCGCCATGACCAGCGAGTTGATCAGCAATTGCCACGCGGGTGCGCCAACACCGGTGATGGGCTCACGCAGCAGGGTCAGGTAGTTGTCGAGGCCGGCATCACCCGGCGTCAGTGGGAAGGTGCCGGAAAACAGCGCGTTGGCTTCCTGCGTCGAGGCGAGCAAGGCGAGCACGAGCGGCAGGCCGAACAGCAGGACGCCAATGATGAGAATGGCGTGGCTGAGCACGTCCAGCCCGGGGCGACGGTAGCGCATGAAGGGTCTCCTTGATGATGGCCGTCAGTGGTACTGGACGCGGCGTTCGACGTAGCGGAACTGCACCATCGTGAGTACGCCAACCAGGATCATCAGAATCATTGATTGTGCCGCCGAGGCGCCAAGATCCAGGCCGAGGATGCCGTCCTGGTAGATCTTGTAGACGAGGGTGCGCGTGGCGCCGCCAGGCCCGCCGCCGGTCGTGGTGTCGATGGTGCCGAAGGTCTCAAAGAAGGCGTAGATGGTGTTCATCACCAGCAGGAAGAAGCTGGTGGGCGAGAGCAGCGGGAAGGTGATCGTCCAGAAGCGCCGCCACGGGCCGGCACCGTCAATGGCTGCGGCCTCCAGAACGCTGGTGGGGATGCTCTGCAGGCCGGCCATGAAGAAGACGAAGTTGTAACTCATCTGCTGCCAGATCGACGCGATGATCACCAGCAGCATCGCCTGGCTGCCAATCAGGTGATAGTCCCAGTGGATGCCAAGTGTTTGCAGGCCATGAGCGAGGATGCCAATGGACGGATCGAACAGAAACATCCACAACACGCCGGCGGCGGCGGGGGCTACGGCATACGGCCAGGTGAGCAGCGTCCGATAGACCCGCGAGCCACGCAGCACGCGGTCAGCCAGCGTGGCGAGCAACAGTGCGATGGCCATGGCGCCGAATGCGACGCAGATGCTGAACAGCAGTGTGTTGACCAGTGCCTCGCGGTACTCGGCGGAGCCCAGCACACGCATGAAATTCTCGACGCCGGCAAAGGTTTCGCCGAGGCCGAAGGCGTCCTGTATGTAAAGCGACTGGCGCAGCGCCTGCAGGGCCGGCCAGACGAAGAAGATCAGCACCACGGCCAGCTGCGGTGCGAGCAACAGCCACGGGGTGAAGCGGTGACGGTGGAAGGCGGTCATTGGCAGTGCCGTGTAGCGAGGGAAGGGCGGAGCTGGGTATTCGATTTCCAACGGCGTCCGCTATGGGAAGCGAGCCGTGCGCACCTGACGATGCGCACGGGGCTTCCATGAGCGTTACCGGAGAGTTGGCTCAGCGCACGCTGCGCTGGAACTGGGTCAGCAGCTCATTGCCGCGATTTGCGGCATCATCCATGGCCTGCTGCGCACTTTTCTGCCCGTTCAGGGCGCGCTCGAGCTCTTCTTCGATCACATCACGGATCTGGATCATGTTGCCCAGGCGCAGGCCGCGCGAGTTGTCCGTCGGCGTGCCTGAGGTCATCTGCTTGAGCGCGATGTCAGTACCCGGGTTCTTGTCATAGAAGCCCTGATCACGCGTCAGCTTCAACGCGGCCTGTGTGATCGGCAGATAGCCGGAGAACTGATGCCAGTCAGCCTGTACCTCGGGCGAGGACAGGTAGGTGAAGAACTGCGAAACGCCCTTGTAGACATCATCAGACTGACCCTTGAGCACCCACAACGAGGCACCGCCGATGATGGAGTTCTTGGGCGTCTCTAGAACCTTCGGGTCATAGGGCAACGAGGTGACACCGAACTGGAAGTTCTTGGCATTCGTGCGCACATTGGCGTAGCTGGCCGAAGAGCCCATCAGCATGGCGCACTTGCCTGAGAAGAATTGCGGCGAGGCGCTGTCGGCGCGCCCGCCATACTGGAAGACGCCGCTCTTTTGCCAGTCGACCAGGTCCTGGACATGCGCGACGGCCGCCTTTTGGCCATTGAACGTGAGCCGCGCATCGGGGCCGCCGAAGCCGTTCTGTTTGCTCGCGAAGGGCAGGTCGTGGCGCGCCGTGAAGTTCTCGATCTGGATCCAGCTGGGCCAGGTGCTGGTGAAACCGCAGGCGGCCGCACCGCTGTCGACGATCTTCTTTCCGGCTTCGCCGATTTCTTCCCAGGTCTTGGGCGGGTTGTTCGGATCGAGGCCTGCTTTCTCGAATGCGTCGCGGTTGTAGTAGACCACCGGGGTCGAGGAGTTGAAGGGCAGCGAGAGCATCTGGTTTGCGGGCGTGCTGTAGTAGCCGGTGACCGCTGGCAGATACGAGGACGGGTCGAACGGCTGCTTCATGTCACTCATGAGCTGGTGCACGGGATAGATGGCGCCCTTGGCGTTCATCATGCTGGCGGTGCCAACTTCGAACACCTGCGTGATGGCCGGGCCCTTGCCGGCGCGGAAGGCGGCAATGGTGGCCGTCATGTTTTCGCTGTAGGTGCCCTTGTAGGCCGGCTTGACCACGTAGTCGGACTGCGACGCGTTGAAGTCCTTCACCATCTCATTGAGCTTGTCACCCAGGCGGCCTTCCATCGCATGCCACCAGACGATGTCAGTGGCAGCCTGTGCACTCGCAGTTGCGATGGACAACCCCAACGCAGCCATGCCAATGGCTATTCCCTTGACGCCTTTGCCCATGATGCTCTCCCGACTCGTGGTGGTTGTTGTATGTCGGGAAATGCTGAGTCGGTTTCGTTTCAGTGGGGTGACGGCGGGGTTTCATTTGTGTGACAGACGCGTGACGTGCAGACCGGCACCCGCGCTGAGGGATCAACGCGCCGAGGAAGCCGTACGGTGATCCTCGGCGCGCTGCCGCCGCCTCACGTGACTACTTCAGTCCGCCGTATTTCGTTTCCGGCGCCCACATCATTGACGATATGAGCCCAATGAGTGGGAAGATGGCCGCAATCAGCAGGGTGGCTGCGATGCCGAACGTCTGCAGCGTCAGCGGCAGCAGGTAGGTTGCCAGTGCAGCGCCAATACGACTGAACGCGGCAGCAAAGCCAACACCCGTGCTGCGAAAGCGCGTGTCGAACATTTCCGGGGGGTACACGTACTGGATGTTGTTGGCAGCCGTAATGACCAGCACGAATACGCCGAACACGCTGAGCGCCACCAGCGGTGATTGTTGCGGGGCAAGCCCGAGGAACAGCAACAACGCCAGCATGATGGCGAATGTGGAAATGACGAACGAACGCCGTGACACGAGGGAGAGGAACAACAGGCCCAGCACCGCGCCGGCAATCTGCAGGCCATTCATCAGCAGGTCTGACGCCATGTTGTCCTTCAGGCCCAGTGCGTCCAGCACGGGCAGGATGAAGGTGAAGATGGCGAACATCGGTCCAACCTGACAAAACCAGAACAGCCCGGAATACAGCACGCGGCGCCAGTCGTTTTCGACGAAGAACTGTTTGAGCGTTGCGCTTGCATGGGTGCGCTTCACTGGTACCAGCGCATACTGCGGACCATAGTGTTTGCGGACGATGGCATGCGCTTCGGCATCGCGCCCCTGGCTTTGCAACCACAGCGGAGACTCGGGAATGGCGAAACGAATGATGAGGGTGATCACGGCAGGAATGGCGCTGGTGGCGAGCAGCCCGCGCCAGTCTTCCGGGTTCCAGAAGTGGCCGACGAAGAAGGCCGCGACGAAGCCAACGAACCAGAACATGGCGATGCTGCCCAGCAACACGCTGCGGTGGCGGCGTGGGGCGAACTCGGCGAGCAGCGACGTGCCAACCGCGTACTCGACGCCGATCAGCAGTCCCAGCAGGATGCGCATCGCCACCAGATCCCAGGTGCCGACCACGAAGAGTTGCGCGACCGAGACGGCCACGAAGCCGATGAGATTCCAGAAGAACACCCGCTTGCGGCCGAAGCGGTCCGCGACGCGGCCAAAGAACAGACCGCTTATGAAAATACCAATGAGCGCGCTCGCGGCGATGAGGCCCTGGCCCAGCGGTGGGAGCCCAAGTTCCTGAGACGCGGGGCCAATGGCACTGCCGATGATGCCGAGGATATAGCCGTCGACGATGATCCCGCCGAAGGCGCTGATCGCCACCAACGTCACCAATAGGTTCATGGGCGCCTGATCGAAGGGTATTGCGCCACCCGGGTTCAGCGTTGTGCTGTGATCAGTGGGTGTTGTCACGACATGCATTCCGACTCCAAAGGGCCAGGCCCGCTTATTGTTCTTATCGAGCGACTCGCGTCCCCTTAGGCTTGGATGATGTGCAGCCTATGTGCAGCGCAGCAAGAAACGCGGTCAATCGCGATAGCAAAGATAGGGGGCGAACGAACCGGCGCTTTCCTGTCAGCGACGCGTTTTCTATCAAAGGCGACGCTTGAGCCACGTACAGGGTCGTGCGCGATGCTCTAGGACGGCGTTTTGGCCGAGCACATTGTCGTGTGCAGTCGAGCCGCCCTGCGGTAAAGCAAACCGTTTGAGGACGATAGTGGTCGGGGAGAAGGCGAGCTCGTCAATGGCCCGGGCGACTACGCCCATGTATGACGAAGGTTTCCAATCCTCCAGCAATGCGGCTTGCCCACACGGTGTTCAATTTTTCGCCGAACTCGTGATGCCCAAAAACGCGGTGAGCGCGGCCTGCTTGGCCATGGCGTCTCTGTAGCCCAATTCGATCAGCTCGCTGCAGTAGCCGGGTTCGAACAATAGATAGCTCAACAGGCCTGCGCCGCCTTCACGCGTTCCGCCGGACCCGCGCAAGAACACCCGCATGGCCGGGGGCATCTCGTTGCGGTGGCGGGCGGCGATTTTATCCAGGGGCTGGCTGGGTGAGATCACCAGCACCTCAACGGGCGTCAGTCCATAGGCACGCTTGCGATTTTCAGGCGGCACCAGCCCGCCGAGGACGTTCAGGCGTTTGAGCAGCTCGATATCGCTCTCGACGTTGTCGATGAATGTGCTGTTGAGCATGTGCCCGGCGATCTGCGCTAGGCTCGGGTTGGCACCGCTTGGGCGTGGGCTCGGTGCAGGGCGGTTCTCGTCGTCCATTGCATTGCCACTAACGCCCACCACGAGCACGCGTGTGGCGCCCAGATGCAGGGCAGGACTGATCGGAGCGGCCTGCCGCACGGCGCCGTCTCCGAAAAATTCACGGTTGATTTTGACCGGCTCGAAAATCAGCGGGATGGCGGTGCTCGCCAGTAGATGCTTCACCGATAACCGTGTCGGCACCCCTACCCGACGGTGGCGAAGCCATGGGTCGATGGTGGCGTGCCCTTGATAGAAGGTCACCGCCTCGGCGGACTCGTAACCGAACGCCGTAACCGCAATTGCGCGCAGCTGGCGATGGCGCATGGCCGCGGCGATTCCCGAGAAATCCAGCTCACGTTCAAGCAGGCTTGCGAGCGGCGAGCTGTCGAGCAATGCGACCGGCACCTGCTTGCCGAGCCCGAGCACGCTGTGGCCGAGAAACCGGCTCGCCTGACGCAGCACGCCGGGCCAGTCGCTGCGGTACACCTGATCGGTATGAAAGCTGCGCCACACAGTGCTCAATCGCTGCACGGCCTGGTGAAAGTGCAGGGCGCCGCAGGCCAGCCCCACGGCATTGATTGCGCCTGCTGAGGTACCAACGATGACGGGAAACGGGTTGGCCGAGGCATCAGGCAGCAAGTCGGCGATCGCCGACAGGACCCCTACCTGGTAGGCCGCACGCGCACCGCCGCCTGAAAGTATGAGCCCGGTTGTGCCTTCGTGAGTTGCAGTGCCTTGGATCATCATGGGTTCCGGTATCGGTTTACACATTCTGGGGCTGACAGGAGAACAGGATAGCGGCCTGCTTGGCTCAAACCGTAGGGCACACCTATCAGATGCTATCGCGCGCCTTCGGGCAGGAGCTGATACCGGGGACAGTGCAGAGCAGGCAGCTCAGCGACGTCGATGCAGGCCAACGTGCGCGTCACGATAGCGCGTGGGCAGGAGGGATGTAGTTGGTGAAGGGGAAGGCGTGTAGCGTACGGCGGGGGAGAGTGGACAACGCGTTGCTGTCCACTCATGCTCAGATATGAACGGTCGTTTCTTTTGACGCTCAGCGCTCATGCAGCTGGGCGTGCTTGAGAATCGAATAGCTCCACAGCAGAAAGCCGACGCCAGAGAAGAGGCCGACAAACGCCAAACCGGTCTGCCCGAGGTAGAAGAGCGTGTAGCCACAAACAGCGCCTGCCGCAATCGCCAGTGCGAAGCGGGGCAGGCCCATGCGGTACGTCATGCAGGCCAGGAACAACTGGCAGCACGTAACGAGGATGAAGAGAAATTCCATGTGCTGTTCTCCCGTTGATGGGGGACGCGTGAATGCGCTTTGTGCCGGCGTCAGGCTCCGGCATGAAGCGCCCATGGGCCCGAAGGCGTGTGTTACCGCCTTCGGGAGTCGCGCAGCTAGCCCGAAAGCTGCGCCTGGTGCGCCTGCTCGATCCGCGCCACTTCGTCCGGCTGGACGTAGTAGTCCACGTCGTCGTTGTAGCTGCGCGCGATGAAGCACACGACGGTCGCAACGAACGTTGCGCCGACCAGCCACCAGATATGCCAGATCAGCCCGAAGCACATGATCGTGACGAACAGCGAGGAGATCACGCCTACCGAGGTGTTCCGCGGCATGTGGATCGGGGCGTAGGTGGCTGGCCGCGGTTCGAGCCCTTCCTGCTTCATGACGTGGAAGGCATCGAGATCCTTGACGCGTGGGGTGACGGCAAAGTTGTAGAACGGCGGCGGCGAGGGGATCGACCATTCCAGGGTACGGCCATCGCCATCCCAGCCATCGCCGGTGTGGTCACGCAGCTCTTCACGCTTCCAGATGCTGACGCCGAACTGGATCACTGTGCACACCACGCCCAGGCCGATGAGCACCGCGCCGACTACAGCGATCTGCAGCAGTGGCGTCCACTCGGGGTTGGCGGCGGTGTTCAGGCGACGTGTCATGCCCATGAAACCCAGGATGTAGAGCGGCATGAAGGCCACGTAGAACCCGGTGATCCAGCACCAGAACGAGGCCTTGCCCCATCCTTCATGTAGCCTGAAGCCGAAGGCTTTGGGGAACCAGTAGCTGATGCCCGCCAGGTAACCAAACACAGCACCGCCAATGATGGTGTTGTGGAAGTGGGCAACCAGGAACAGGCTGTTGTGCAGGAGGAAGTCGGCGCCGGGTACGGCGAGCAGTACGCCTGTCATCCCGCCGATGGAGAAGGTCACCAGGAATCCAAGCGTCCACAGGATCGGCGTGGTAAACCGCAGGCGGCCGCGGTACATGGTGAACAGCCAGGTGAAGATCTTCACGCCCGTGGGGACGGCGATGACCATCGTGGCGATGCCGAAGAAGGTGTTCACGCTCGCGCCGGAGCCCATCGCGAAGAAGTGGTGCAGCCAGACGGCTACGGACAGCACCGTGATGGCGATGGTCGCCCAGACCATCGAGTGGTAGCCGAACAGCTTCTTGCGCGCGAACGTTGCCGTGACCTCGGAGAAGATGCCGAAGGCGGGCAATACCAGTATGTACACCTCGGGGTGGCCCCAGGCCCAGATCAGGTTCACGTACATCATCGGCGAGCCGCCGTGCGAGCTCGTGAAGAAGTGGAAGTCGAGGTAGCGATCCAGTGACAGCATCGCCAGGGTGACGGTCAGGATCGGGAATACGGCGGCGATGATGACGCTGGCGCAAAAGACGGTCCAGGTGAACACGGGCATGCGGAACATCGTCATGCCGGGTGCGCGCATCTTGATGATGGTCACGATGAAGTTCACGGCGGTCAGCAGCGTGCCGATACCTGAAAGCTGCAAGCTCCAGATGTAGTAGTCGACGCCGACGCCTGGGCTGTATTCGATGCCGGAAAGCGGCGGGTAGGCGACCCAGCCGGTCATGGCGTATTCGCCTACGAACAGCGACAGGTTGGTCAGGATCACGCCACCGACGAACACCCAGAAGCTGAACGAGTTGAGCAGCGGGAAGGCCACATCACGTGCGCCGATCTGCAGAGGCGTCACGATATTGATGAGGCCAACGATGATGGGCGTCGCCACGAAGAAGATCATGATCACGCCGTGGGCGGTGAAGATCTGATCGTAGTGATGGGGCGGCAGGTAGCCTTCGGAACCGCCATGCGCGAGGGCCAGTTGGGTCCGCATCATGATGGCGTCGGCGTAGCCACGCACCAGCATGACCAGGCCGACCGCGATGTACATGATGCCGATCTTCTTGTGGTCGACGGTCGTGAACCATTCGTCCCACAGGTATTTCCACTTACCAAACCAGGTGATTGCCGCGATCAGCGCGATCGCAGCGAGCGCGACGACGATCATGGTGACGACCAGGATCGGCTCGTGCAGCGGGATCGCGTCGAGTGTGAGCTTTCCGAACATCATGAACTCCATAGCCAAGGCATGGCCTCGGTATTCAGCATTGGATTCGATGCATCGCTCGGCGGCGGTGGGAGCGGGGATGAGCTTCGACGGCGCGTCGTGGTGCGCGCTTGGATCGGCCGCCACGGGATGGCCAGCCGATATCGATTCACCTGAGTTAAAGGCAGAAAGGTGTACGCCGGATCTACGCACAATCCGCGGGTCGGTGCAGGCTATCGTTTGCTTGCTTATGACACAGCTGATTGAAGTAGGAACGACTCTAACCGCGGCCTTCGAGTGCGGTAGAGGGGTATGGCCTGCATCCTTCTGCCGAGCCGACTCCCGGCCCGTTAGACGCGGACCTTAGGGGCGGCGCCGGTTTCGATACAGAATCAGATTCGACGTAAAAAAACGTATCAGATGGAAGTCAGTGAAACCGCGGCTTTCAAAGATGCGGCGGATTGCCTCAGCTCAATAAATGAAACGGCGTGCGGTGATAAAACAGAGCCCAAGACAGCGCGGCAAGGAGTGTCGACTGTGAAGCTCTACGAAAAGCTGGCCGACGACATCACCGAATTGATACGTGTGGGGACGTTGTCGCCCGGTATGAAAGTCCCGTCCGTGCGCCATGCCAGTCGGGCGTATCACGTCAGCCCCTCGACGGTGTTCCAGGCCTATTATCTGCTCGAAGATCGTGGCTTGATCAGCGCACAGGCGCGGTCGGGGTACTTCGTCCGGCAGTCGTCGCGACGATCACTGCATGAGCAGGACGACGGTTCACGTCCGCCCGCCACGACCGACGTCGATGTCAGCGAGCTGGTGTTCTCGGTATTAGGCTCGATGAGCAACCCGCACACCGTTCCGTTTGGCTCTGCGTTTCCTGGCCCCGAACTGCTTCCGCTGACGCGATTGGGGCGCTCAATGGGCCATGCCGTGCGGGCGATGTCAGGGCCTGCCCTGGCGGCCAAGATGACCGCTGGGGACCCGGATCTCATTCGGCAGATCGCGGTGCGCTATGGCGTAAATGGTATCGCCCTGCACCCTGAGGAACTGGTTGTCACCAATGGCGCGATGGAGGCGTTGAGCCTGTGTCTGAAAGGCGTTACGCAGCCGGGCGATCTAGTCGCGATCGAGGCACCCGCGTTCTATGCAACGCTACAGGCGTTGGAGCGGTTGAAACTCAAGGCTGTGGAAATTCCCGTTCACCCGCGTGACGGCCTTGACCTGGATGCGTTGGCGAACCGTCTGGACACACTGCCGATCAAGGCGTGCTGGTTCATGCCGCATCTGCAGAATCCGACAGGGGCAAGCCTGAGCGAGGCGAAGAAACACGCCTTGTGTGAGCTGATCACCGGGCATCAGGTCCCCCTCATCGAAGACGATGTTTATGCCGAACTGTATTTCGGCGCTACTCCGCCTCGACCGGTGAAGCATTTCGATCGGGAAGGTTGGGTCATGCACTGCAGCTCATTCTCCAAGGTCCTGGCGCCGGGGTATCGAGTAGGCTGGGTAGCCGCCGGGCGCTTCGCCGAACGCATAAATCGTTTGCGCCTGATGACCACGGTGTCGGCTTCGGTGCCTGCGCAAATGGCCATCGCGGATTACCTTCAGCACGGCGGCTACGACCGGCACTTGCGCAAGTTGAGGCAAGCGCTCGAGATCCGGCAGCGCCAGATGCTCGCCGCTGCCGCACGTTATTTCCCACCCGAAACACGCGTCAGCCAGCCAGCAGGCGGGTACTACCTGTGGTTCGAGTTTTCCGAAGCTGTAGACGCGTTGAAGTTGTTCAAGCTGGCGCTCGCCCAAGGCATCAGCGTCGCACCTGGGCCGATCTTTTCGGCGTCCCGCGGCTTCGGACATTGCGTGCGTTTGAACTATGGCCACTCGTGGAATGAGGAAAGCGAACACGCCATGCAGGTGTTGGGCGACCTGCTGCGAAGCGATGCGGTACGCGTCTGAACGTTGTTTGCCCTGTGTAAAAGGCGCGCCGGGCATCTCCGACCACCAGCGGTAGAAGCGTGCTCGGATCATTTGGGGCAGACAGCAAAAAGCCGCGCAGTGCGCGGCTTTTTAGTGAGTGGTGGGCCCACACGGACTCGAACCGTGGACCAAAGGATTATGAGTCCTCTGCTCTAACCAACTGAGCTATAGGCCCCCAGAAGGACGCCGAAGTATACCGATGGCAGGGCGGGGCGCCAACCCGTTGGATCAGATGGTTTTACGGAAAATAAAAAACCCCGGCACTGGCCGGGGTTTTTGGTGTTGCGGATGCCGCTTACTCGTCCAGGAAGGAGCGCAGGTGCTCGCTACGGGACGGGTGGCGAAGCTTGCGCAGGGCCTTGGCTTCGATCTGGCGGATGCGTTCACGGGTAACGTCGAACTGCTTGCCCACTTCCTCGAGAGTGTGGTCAGTGTTCATGTCGATACCGAAGCGCATACGCAGGACCTTCGCCTCGCGTGCTGTCAGCCCGGACAGCACGTCGCGCGTTGCTTCCTTGAGGCTTTCGACCGTAGCTACGTCGATCGGGGACTGCATGGTGCTGTCCTCGATGAAGTCGCCCAGGTGCGAATCTTCGTCATCACCGATAGGGGTTTCCATGGAGATCGGCTCTTTGGCGATCTTCAGGACCTTACGGATCTTGTCCTCTGGCATTTCCATGCGCTCGCCCAGTTCTTCAGGCGTAGGCTCACGGCCCATTTCCTGAAGCATCTGACGCGAGATCCGGTTCAGCTTGTTGATCGTCTCGATCATGTGCACCGGAATACGGATGGTACGGGCCTGGTCGGCGATGGAGCGGGTAATCGCCTGGCGAATCCACCACGTGGCGTACGTGGAGAACTTGTAGCCACGGCGGTATTCGAACTTGTCCACCGCCTTCATCAGACCGATGTTGCCTTCCTGGATCAGGTCGAGGAATTGCAGGCCACGGTTGGTGTACTTCTTGGCGATGGAGATCACCAGACGCAGGTTCGCCTCGACCATTTCCTTCTTGGCGCGGCGAGCCTTGGCTTCGCCGATGGACATGCGACGATTCACGTCCTTGATCTCGTTGACTTGCAGGTCGACTTCTTTCTGCAGGTCGATGAGCTTCTGCTGGTTACGCTTGATGTCGTCGCTCAGGTTGCCGATGGCTTCAGCGTACTTGGCCTTGCCACCCGCGAGACGATCGGCCCACTCGAGGTCGGTTTCGTTGCCGGGGAACTGACGCAGGGAATCGGCACGTGGCATGCGGGCGTCACGGACGCACAGCTGCATGATGGCGCGTTCCTGACGGCGTACGCGATCCAGGGCATCCCGAACGGTGTCGACCAGCGCTTCGTACTGCTTGGGTACGAGCTTGATCGGCATGAACAGTTCGGCCAGGGCCTCGAGTTCGGCGGTGGCTTCGGGCGTGCCGCGGCCATGCTTCTTCAGGGCTTTCTTGGCTTTCTCGAGCTGCTCCAGAACGGCGCCGAAACGACGGGCTGCCTCTTCTGGATCCGGGCCGGTATCGCCTTCGGATTCGTCGTCAGAATCGGAATCGCCTTCGCTCTCGTCGTCCTCGTCGTCCTTGGCTTTGTCGGCCTTGTTCGTTTGAGGCTGAACGGGCTCGACCTCTTCAGCCGGCACGCTGCCGTCATCCGGATCGATATAACCGCTCAGGACGTCGGACAGGCGACCGCCTTCCGCGACGATGCGCTGGTAGTCGGCAAGAATGCTGTCGACGGTACCCGGGAACTGGGCGATGGCCGCCATCACTTCACGGATACCTTCTTCGATACGCTTGGCGATTTCGATTTCGCCTTCGCGGGTCAGCAGCTCGACCGTACCCATTTCACGCATGTACATGCGGACCGGGTCGGTGGTGCGGCCGATATCGGTTTCGACGGCGGCGAGAGCGGCTGCGGCTTCTTCCGCGGCGGCCTCGTCGGTATCCGCTTCGGCGAGCAGTAGGGCATCCGCATCCGGGGCACTCTCGAATACGTTGATCCCCATGTCGTTGATCATGCGGATAATGTCTTCCACCTGTTCCGGATCTGAAATATCCTCCGGCAGGTGGTCATTGACCTCGGCATACGTCAGGTAACCCTGCTCGCGGCCGCGGCTGATCAATTCTTTGAGACGAGATTGCTGTTGCGCTTTTCCGGACATAACACCCTATCCACTGAAGGTCTTGGCGGGCTGAAAACAAGCCGCGCATTATAGCTGAAAGAGGACCTCAAGCGCCAGATGAGGTCGGGGGAGCGGCCGAGCTTGTGCGGTTAAGCAATGCTCGTAGTTGGTCCTTTTCTTCTACGCTCAGTTCGCTTTGACGTGATTTTTGCAGCAGGTATTCGAGGCTACGCTCGCGCTGGCGCGCTGATAGCGTAGTTATAGTGTCGAAAAACTGTTGTTCAAGGTTGTCGGCCTGGATCAACCATTCTTTATCGGCCAGGGCGCGTAGCAATTTGCCCTGTTCCGTGCCATGCCAGCGTGCCAGCAGCTGGACCGTCCTGAGTCCTGGCGTCTTCTGCACCGCTTCGAGCAGCGCGACCAGTAGTTGCGCGTACATGTCGTTTTCGCCGGCGATCAGGCTGGCATCTTCTACCTTGCCCGCAAGCTCCGGATGGTGAAGGAGCGTGCGTAGCGCTGTCAGGTACGGTGATTCGACAGCGATTTCGGTGCGTGGTGGCCGCTTGAACGACTTTCCATCGCGCCAGCTGTCTCGCTTCCGTCCGTCGCTTTTCCATTCCTTGCCTTTCCAGTCGCCCTTGCGCTTACGGTTTTGCTCGAAGCCTTCGACTGGCTGCGCATGGGCCGCATATTCGAATGCGGCGTCATAACTGGGCTCGTCGTAGACGATGCCGTAATCCTCGGCACGTGCTTCGGTTGGCGCTGATACGGCCGGGCGTGGCAGGCTGTCGCCGCTGAGTCCGGTGATGTCCTTGAGGCGCTGACGCATCAGGGCCTTGAGGTTCGCGCCGGGGACTTTCTCGATCAGTGGCATGGCCAGTGTTGCCAGGTGCGCCTTGCCTTCCAGTGATCGCGGATCTGCCTCTTCCGACAACTGTTCGAAGAAATAATCCGCGAGTGGCTGCGCCTGCTGGGCGATTCGGGCGAGAAACGCGTCCCGACCTTCGCGGCGTACCAGGCTGTCCGGGTCCTCACCTTCGGGCAGGAACAGAAAGCGTGCCCGCCGCCCGTCCTGCAGGCTCGACAGAGTAGATTCGAGTGCGCGCCATGCCGCATTGCGGCCAGCCTGATCGCCATCGAAACAGAACAATACGCTCGGAACGACGCGGAACAGACGCTTGAGATGCTCTTCGCTCGTGGCTGTGCCCAGTGTGGCCACCGCATTGCGAAGGCCCTGCTGAGCGAGCGCAATGACGTCCATGTAGCCTTCCACGACCATGATCTCCTCGAGGTCGCGATTGTGCTTGCGGGCTTCGTAAAGCCCGTACAGCTCCTGACCCTTGTGGAATACCGGTGTTTCCGGCGAGTTAAGGTACTTGGGCTTGTCGTCGCCCAGAACCCGGCCACCGAAGGCAATAACCCGTCCGCGGGAATCACGGATCGGAAACATCACCCGATCACGGAAGCGGTCATAGCGCTTGCCGCTTTCGGCGTTCTCGATCAGCAGACCTGCGTCGATCATCGCCTTCTGCTGAAGGGCGTCATTCCCGAATTGCTTGAGCAGATTGTCCCAGCCGGGCGGAGCGAATCCCAGACCGAAGTCGCGGGCAATTTCGCCAGACAGTCCGCGGCCTTTCAGGTACTCGACGGCGGCCTTGCGCGTCGGGTGTGCCTTCAGCGCCTGTCGGTAGTAGCTCGCGGCTTCGTCCAGCAACGGATACAGCGGCGAATCGACCGGTTGGCGAGGCTTGTTACCACGGCTTTCCTCGCGGGGGACATCCATCCCGGCGCGCTTGGCAAGGTCTTCGACTGCCTGGGGGAAATCCAGGTGGTCGTGGTCCATGATGAAGCCAAGTGCGTTGCCGCCTGCGCCGCACCCGAAGCAATAATAAAACTGCTTGTCCGGGCTGACGCTAAAGGAGGGCGACTTCTCGTTATGGAACGGGCAGAGCGCGGTGTAGTTCTTCCCCGCCTTTTTGAGCTGCAAGCGCGAGCCCACCACTTCGACGATGTCGGTGCGGTTCAGCAGATCGTCGATAAAGCTTTGTGGGATCAGGCCGGCCATGTTGGCCTCGGGAAGTTGTTTGGCTAACAGCGTTGGAACGAAGAATCTCCGATCAATCGCCGGTTAGCGAAGCGGAGTAAAAAATAGCCTGTTTGGAAAAGCAGAAGCCCGGACGAGCCGGGCTTCGCGTAAACGTCTGTCGAGTATTAACTCAGTACAGACGCTCACGACGGCGCTGTTCGCGCTGGACTTTCTTAGCGTGACGCTTCACGGCAGCAGCGGCTTTGCGCTTGCGCTCGGCAGTCGGCTTTTCGTAAAACTCGCGGCTGCGAACTTCAGCCAGTACACCGGCTTTTTCGCAAGAGCGCTTGAAACGACGCAGTGCTACGTCGAAGGGTTCGTTTTCTTTGACTTTGACGGCTGGCATCCAGGTCGTACCTTCACTTTTACCGGGTGGTTGAACGCCTCCCCGGCAATCGGCTCTGGGAGTACGTCGGTTTTCAAGGGTTGCGGATAGTAACGCCTCGGCTTTCGAAATGCAAAGGGCTCGTCGAAAACCGCTGGTCGCTGCAAGGGGCCGGGATTATGATGCGAGGCTTGTTTCTTTTCTATAGGTAGCCCGCGCCAATGCTAGTTCTGGGCCTGGAAACCTCCTGCGACGAGACCGGTGTCGCACTCTATGACAGTGAGCGCGGGCTCTTGGCCGACGCGCTGTTCAGCCAGATTGACCTGCACCGTATCTATGGCGGTGTCGTGCCGGAGTTGGCATCGCGGGATCACGTCAAGCGAATGATCCCGCTCATCCGGCAAGTGGTCGACGAGGCGGGTATCCGTCCGTCGGATATCGACGGGATCGCGTACACCGCCGGGCCTGGGCTCGTGGGGGCGTTGCTCGTCGGTGCATCGTGCGCGCAGGCGTTGGCCTTTGGTTGGGGCATTCCCGCGCTCGGTGTTCACCACATGGAAGGCCACCTGCTGGCGCCCATGCTTGAAGAGACGCCGCCCACCTTCCCATTCGTGGCGCTACTGGTGTCCGGGGGCCACACTCAACTGGTCCGCGTGGACGGCATTGGTCAGTACGAGCTGCTGGGCGAGTCGGTAGATGATGCGGCGGGCGAGGCGTTCGACAAGACAGCCAAGCTGCTCGGCCTGGGCTATCCCGGCGGCCCTGAAATCGCACGTCTGGCGCAGCAGGGTACGCCTGGGCGCTTCGTCTTTCCTCGGCCGATGACGGACCGGCCAGGGCTCGATTTCAGCTTCAGCGGCCTCAAGACCTTCGCCCTGAACACCTGGCAGCAGTGCAAGCGTGCCGGGGACGACGGCGAGCAAACCCGTTGCGACATCGCCCTGGCGTTTCAGCAGGCCGTCGTGGAGACTCTCGTCATCAAGTGCCGCCGCGCGCTGAAGGCGACCGGACTCAAGCATCTTGTGATCGCGGGCGGGGTCAGTGCCAACGTCTCGCTGCGCACGTCGCTTGAGAAGATGCTGGGTGAGATGAAAGGTCAGGTGTTCTACGCGCGGCCGCGTTTCTGTACCGATAACGGCGCGATGATCGCTTATGCCGGTTGCCAGCGACTGCTGGTGGGGCAACATGAAGGCCCGAGTATCGCTGTGAAGGCGCGGTGGCCGATGGATGCACTCGAGCCGGTCTGACGATCAGAAACGATTCTCGCTGCCGGTCATCAGGTGTTTCAGATTTTGTCGATGACGCCAGATGATCAGTGCCGTAAGCAGGCACATCGGCAGAAGTGCCGGCGGCTGGTGCCAGGCAATGACCGGCACGGTTGCTGGCGTAGCGATGAGGGCGGCAAGCGAACTGGTCCGCGACAGCTTGAAGGTCACAAGCCAGGCAGCGGCGCCGAGCAGCGCGGCTGGCGGGGACAACGCAAGTACGACGCCAGCGGCGGTGGCAACGCCCTTGCCGCCGCGGAACTGGAAATAGAGCGGATACAAATGCCCGACCACAGCCGCCAACCCTACCCAGGCCTGGTGATCGACGCCGAGCCCGACGCTGCGAGCGACAAGCACCGGGATGGCACCTTTGCAGATATCGCCTGCCAATGTCAGGAGGGCGAGCTTCCGACCGGCCAGACGCCACATGTTGGTTGCGCCGGGATTGCCGGAGCCGCCGGTCCGAGGATCGAACCCACCGGTGCGTCGGCTCAGGAGAATGGCGAACGAGACGGAGCCGAGCAGGTAGGCAATTGGGATCAGCAGCCAGTACATTGAAATTATCCAGGGCGCTTTAGCCTTGGATTCTAACGACAGCCCCAACGGCTGTCGCGTCGCGGAGGACGCTTTGGACAAGGTATTCATCGAAGGGCTGGAAGTGGACACGGTCATCGGCGCCTATGACTGGGAGCGCGAGATCCGCCAGTGCCTGAGCCTCGACCTGGTGTTCGCCTGGGACAATCGCTTATCGGCGCAGGAGGACGATCTTTCCAACGCGCTGGACTACGCGACCGTTTCGCAGCGCATTCAGGCGTTTGCCGACACCGCTCGCTATGAGCTGGTCGAAACCTTCGCCGAGCGGCTCGCCGAGGTGCTCATGACCGAATTTGGTATCACGTGGCTTCGCATTCGTGTCACCAAACCCGGCGCGGTGCCGGCAGCGCGTGGTGTGGGCGTGGAAATCGAGCGTGGCCGACCGTGACGCAAATCTATCTGGGCCTTGGCACCAACGTTGACCGAGAGCGCCATCTCACGGCCGGTCTCGATGCCCTCTCGGCGTTGATCGGTGAGCTTGAATGTTCGGCGGTCTTCGAAAGTGAGCCGGTTGGCATTCGCAGCGGGCCGTTCTACAACATGGTGGTGATGGGCTTCACCGATCTGCCGCTGGCGGAGTTAAGCCTGCAGCTAAAACACATCGAAGCGAACAACGGACGCTACGCGCCTGATCGCAAGGGCCTGCCGTTGGATATCGACGTGCTGCTCTATGGCGATTGCACCGGTGATTTCAACGGGCTCGTCCTGCCGCGCGCCGAGATACTGCGCAACGCGTTCGTGCTCTGGCCGCTGTCGATGCTGGCCCCTGACCGAATCCATCCCGTGGTCGCCAAGACATATGGCGCACTCTGGCGCGAGGGCGGAATCATTCAGGCCCTGAGGCCTGTCGATTTCACCTGGAACGGACGTCCGCTTACGCCTACGAGCATGTTGACCGATTCCGCGCCAGACACTTGAGCGTGATCAGCCCGCCTGGCCCTGTTGGCCGGCGGCAACGGGCTCAGGCGGTCGTGCTTATTTACTCTGGTGTTTGACGAGCGCGTCCAGTCGTGCGGCGTGCAGCGCTTCGCCAAGGGCCGCGCCCTGGAACCCCTGCTCGATCAGCCCTCGGGGCTGCACGGCTCGGACCACGTCGGCCGCTTCAGCCAGCCATGCACCGGCGGAATAAGCGGTACCAAGACTCTTGGCATAGATGCGCTCGGCTTCAATGAAGGCGTCGAGCCGCTGGGGGCGCCGATAGACGTCGAAGTGCTGGAGTAAGTCCATGAGGACGGGCGCGGGCAGCGTGTGAACGACTGCGGCGTCATTGTGATAGCGCGCTACCAGCTGTGAGAGTTCCTGGCAGTCCCGCGGCACCTTGCCCCGCTGGTTTACCACGTCGATGGCAGTGGCGTCCTGGCCGGGGAGATCGCCAATGTCTCTGAGCAGCAGAGCCCATCGAATAGCCAGCGGTGCATCTGCCTCGGCAGCGGTTCTGAGCAGCTTAAGCAACGGTTCGTTCTGGCAGGCCTCGAACAGCGTTTCGACCTCCGGCAGCAGCGCAACAAGCGCCCCGCAGCGATGTAGGGTCTCGATAAAGACGTCCGGGCGTGGCTCCATGAGCGCACGTGAGATTTCCTTCCAACTTCTTTCGGGCGTCAGCGCCTCCAGCTCGCCTGACCTGGCAAGCTCGGCCATCAATGCCTGGGTTTCTTCGGCAATCACAAAGCCCAACGGTGCGTAGCGCGCAGCGAAGCGGGCCACGCGAAGAACCCGTAATGGATCTTCGGCAAACGCAGGCGATACATGGCGCAGTAGCCGGCGCTCCAAGTCCACCTGGCCACCGTAGGGGTCGATGACGTTGCCCTGGTCGTCCTCCGCCATCGCATTGATGGTGAGGTCCCGGCGAATGAGATCCTGCTCCAGCGTGACGTCCGGGCTGGCGTGAAAAACGAAGCCGCCATAGCCGCGCCCGCTCTTACGCTCGGTGCGGGCGAGCGCATATTCCTCGCCCGTTTTAGGGTGGAGAAACACAGGGAAGTCCGAGCCGACGGGTTTGAAACCGTTGCCGATCATCGCTTCGGCGGTCGAGCCAACCACGACCCAGTCGATTTCAGTCACCGGGCGGCCGAGCAATCGATCGCGTACGGCGCCACCCACTTTGTAGATCTGCATGAATAGATATCCTCCAGATCGGCAGGATACGGGTTTTGATCGGAAGTGGTCAGGTAGAGCGTGCTGACGTAAGCATCCGAAGGCGCTCGAGCCAGAAACGATCGCGGCTACTGACTGTTGCAGAAGCGGGTTTTGCGGCGACTCTGGAAGCGGTGGGGCGAAGGGATCGGGCGCTGAGCGAAGGTTTGACGGGTGGAGAAGGCCCGCAGGCAGCGATGGCCTGGGGGCCTGGTTCGTCGGTCAAATGGGAGAGAACGCAAGGTCCAGACGAGGGTACTCGCCGTCTTCCGTGCGTTCAGAGCGTGGCGGCATGTGTTGCACGCTGACAACCTGATCCGCCGAGGCCGTTTCGAGGTGGACATCGAATCCCCAAAGCCGGTGAAGATGCTTGAGGATCTCCTCGGTTGAGTCACCCAGTGGTTTGCGGTCGTGTTGCGTATGCCGGAGCGTCAGCGAGCGATCGCCACGGCGGTTCACGTTCCAGATCTGCACATTGGGTTCACGGTTGCCGAGGTTGTACTGCGCAGCCAAGAGTTCACGGATCGCCCGGTAGCCGCCTTCATCATGGATTGCCGAAACGAGCAGCTCGTCCTTGTGGTCATCGTCGAGGATGCTGAACAGCTTGAGGTCGCGAATGACCTTGGGCGAAAGGTACTGCTGGATGAAACTCTCGTCCTTGAAGCTCTGCATGGCAAATTTGATAGTGCTGAGCCAGTCGCCACCGGCGATATCCGGGAACCACCTGCGATCCTCGTCGGTGGGATGCTCGCACATGCGGCGGATGTCGCTGAAGATCGCAAAGCCCAGCGTGTAAGGGTTGATGCCGCTGTAGTAGGGGCTGTCGAAAGAAGGCTGGAACACTACGCTGCTATGCGACTGTAAAAACTCCATCATGAACCCGTCGGTGACGAGGCCTTCATCATAGAGGTCGTTGACGAGGGTGTAGTGCCAGAAGGTCGCCCAGCCTTCGTTCATGACCTGCGTTTGGCGCTGCGGATAGAAATACTGGGCGATCTTGCGCACGATGCGCACCACTTCACGCTGCCAGGGCTCGAGCAGAGGCGCATGCTTCTCGATGAAGTACAGAATGTTTTCCTGCGGTTCGGCCGGGAAACGCTTCAAGTCTTCTTCGCCATGCTTGTGCTCGCCGCGCGGGATGGTGCGCCACAGATCGTTGACCTGGCGCTGGATATGCTCCTCGCGAATCTTCTGGCGCTGGCGCTCTTCTTCGGCCGAGATTGGATAGGGCCGCTTGTACCGGTCTACGCCATAGTTCATGAGTGCGTGGCATGAGTCGAGCAGGTTCTCGACCGCATCAATCCCGTGGCGCTCCTCGCATTTCATGATGTACTGCTTGGCGAATACCAGGTAGTCGATGATCGAGCTGGCGTCGGTCCAGGTACGGAACAGGTAGTTGCCCTTGAAGAAGCTGTTATGCCCATAGCAGGCATGCGCGATCACGAGCGCCTGCATGCACATGGTGTTCTCTTCCATGAGGTAGGCAATGCAGGGGTCGGAGTTGATCACGATCTCGTAGGCCAACCCCATCTGCCCACGCTTGTAGTGCTTTTCGGTATGCAGGAAGTGCTTGCCGTAGGACCAATGGTGATAGCCCAGCGGCATGCCAACGGATGCGTAGGCATCCATCATCTGCTCCGCGGTGATGACTTCGATCTGGTTGGGATAGGTATCGAGCGCATACCGCTCGGCGATCCGCGCGATGTGGTGGTCGTATTCGCGGATCAGCTCGAACGTCCACTCCGATCCAGTGGAGATCGGACTCCTGCGTTCACGGGGTGTCATGCGGCGAGCCTCCTTTGGAAAAGCTCCCGGAAGACCGGGTAGATATCGCCAGCCGAGACCAGCTGCTGTTGGGCGAACGCGTCCGAGAACGCTTCGCGCACGGCTTCATATTCGTACCACAGCGCCTGGTGTTCACGCGGCGTGATTTCCACGTAGGTGTAGTACTGCACGAACGGCATGATCTGGTTGATCAGGATATCCCGGCAGACTGGGGAATCATCGTTCCAGTTGTCGCCATCCGAAGCCTGTGCGCCATAGATATTCCACTCGTTGATCGGATATCGCTCGGCCATGATCTCCTGCATGAGCTTGAGCGCGCTCGAGACGATCGTGCCGCCGGTTTCGCGCGAATAGAAAAACTCCTCCTCGTCCACTTCCTTGGCGCTTGTGTGGTGCCGGATGAAGACGACTTCGATCTTGTCGTAGTTTCGCTTGAGAAACAGGTACAGCAGAATGAAGAACCGTTTTGCAACGTCCTTGGTGGCCTGGGTCATGGAGCCGGATACGTCCATCAGGCAGAACATGACAGCTTTGGAGCTGGGGTTGGGCTGCTTTGTCAGCAGGTTGTATTTCACATCGAAGGTGTCAAGAAAGGGCACGCGTTCGATGCGCGCGCGCAGGCGAGCAATCTCATCTTCAATGGCGCGAATGTCGCCGATATTGTCGGGCTCCTGGAGTTTCAGGCGTTCCAGCTCAAGCTTGGCTTCGCGCAATTTGCGGCGGCTGCTGCCTGACAACGCGATGCGCCGGGCATGGGCTGATCGCAGGGTGCGTACGATGTTGATGCGAGAGGGATTACCTTCGCTACTAATACCGGCGCGGACGGTCTTGAAGGTTTCGGCGCCAGTGAGGTGGCGCTTGACCAGGTTGGGTAGTTCGAGATCCTCGAACATGAAATCGAGAAACTCTTCCTGTGTGATCTGAAAGACGAAATCGTCCATGCCTTCGCCGGAATTGCTGGCCTTGCCGGCACCTTTCCCACCACCGCCGCTACCTTGAGGGCGCGGGATGCGCTCGCCTGAGCTGAATTCCTTGTTGCCGGGATGGACGATCGTCTGCCGTCCACCGCGCCCGTGGTGAAGGACAGGCTCGTCGATGTCTCGCCCGGGTATGCTGATCTGCTCGCCATGCTCCATGTCGGTGATGGAGCGCCGCCCGACAGCCTCTTCCACCGCCTTCTTGATGTGTTCGCGATAACGCCGCAGGAAGCGTTGCCGGTTCACGGTGCTCTTGTTCTTGCCATTGAGTCGTCGGTCGATCACGTAGCTCATACGAGCCCTCCAGGCTGGAGCGGGCGGCCGAGGAGCCTGTCCGTCGGCGACGACCCGCCTAGCGACTTCTGGGTTTGGAGCGGTGGAAGGCCTTGCGTCTGCCGCAGCGAGGACCGCAACGGCCTTCCAACCACTCTTACTGCGACTTACGAACTCGCAAGTACCACTCCGACAGCAGGCGAACCTGCTTCTCGGTGTAGCCACGCTCTACCATCCGTGTGACGAAGTCGTTGTGTTTCTTCTGGTCTTCCTTGCTCGCCTTTGCGTTGAAACTGATAACCGGAAGCAGGTCCTCGGTATTGGAGAACATCTTCTTCTCGATGACGGCCCGCAATTTCTCGTAGGACAGCCAGCTCGGGTTCTTGCCGTTGTTGTTGGCGCGTGCCCGCAGCACGAAGTTGACGATCTCGTTACGGAAATCCTTAGGATTGCTGATGCCGGCCGGCTTCTCGATCTTCTCCAGTTCTTCGTTCAAGGCGGCGCGATTGAGGATTTCGCCGGTTTCGGGATCTCGGTATTCCTGGTCCTGAATCCAGAAGTCCGCGTAGAGCACATAGCGATCGAAGATGTTCTGGCCATACTCGCTGTACGACTCGAGGTAGGCCGTCTGGATCTCCTTGCCGATGAACTCGACATAGCGCGGTGCCAGGTATTCTTTTAGGAAACGCAAGTAACGCTCGCGCACCTCGGCCGGAAATTGCTCCTGTTCGATCTGCTGCTCAAGCACATACAGCAGGTGAACGGGGTTCGCCGCGACTTCATGAGGGTCGAAGTTGAAGACTTTGGACAGGATCTTGAAGGCGAAGCGGGTGGACAAGCCGTTCATGCCTTCATCGACACCGGCGTTGTCACGGTACTCCTGGATGGACTTCGCCTTCGGATCGGTGTCCTTGAGGTTTTCACCGTCATAGACGCGCATCTTCGAATAGATGTTGGAGTTCTCCGGCTCCTTTAGACGCGAAAGGGTGGAGAATTGAGCCAGCATCTTGAGCGTATCGGGGGCGCAGTGAGCATTGGCGAGCGAGCTGTTTTCAAGCAGCTTGTCGTAGATGCGGATCTCGTCAGACACACGCAGGCAATATGGCACCTTGACGATGTAGATCCGGTCGATGAATGCCTCGTTGTTCTTGTTGTTGCGGAAGGTGTGCCATTCCGATTCGTTGGAGTGGGCCAGCAGTATGCCGGAATAGGGAATCGCACCCAGGCCCTCGGTGCTGTTGTAGTTGCCTTCCTGGGTGGCAGTGAGCAGGGGGTGGAGCACCTTGATCGGCGCCTTGAACATCTCCACGAATTCCATCAGGCCCTGGTTGGCCCGGCACAGCGCGCCTGAGTAGCTGTAAGCGTCGGCGTCATTCTGTGGGAATTCTTCAAGCTTGCGGATATCCACCTTGCCGACCAGGGCGGAGATGTCCTGATTGTTTTCGTCGCCCGGCTCGGTCTTCGCCACGGCGATCTGATTCAGGATCGACGGGTAGAGCTTCACCACCCGGAATTGGCTGATGTCACCGCCAAATTCCTGCAGGCGTTTGGTCGCCCAAGGCGACATGATCGAGGACAGATAGCGGCGTGGGATGCCGTAGTCTTCCTCGAGGATCTGCGCATCCTCACGGGGGTTGAACAGGCCTAATGGGGATTCGAAGACAGGCGAGCCCTTGATCGCATAGAAGGGCACTCGCTCGATCAGCTGCTTGAGCTTCTCGGCGAGAGACGATTTACCACCGCCGACCGGGCCCAGCAGATAGAGAATCTGTTTCTTCTCTTCCAGGCCCTGCGCGGCGTGGCGGAAGTAGGAGACGATCTGCTCGATCGCTTCCTCCATCCCGTGGAAATCTGCAAAGGTCGGATAGCGCCGAATGACCTTGTTGGAAAAGATGCGCGAAAGACGGGGGTCGGCCGCGGTATCGACCAGTTCCGGCTCTCCGATAGCCATCAGCATGCGCTCTGCGGCGGTTGCGTAGGCACCTCGGTCCTGCTTGCACAGGTCGAGGTATTCCTGGAGCGAATACTCTTCCTGTCGTGTTGCCTCGAAGCGTTGTTGGAAATGGCTGAATATACTCATGACGTCTCCTCGCTCGCTGCATGGAGCCGGCGCGGGATCGTTCACGCACATACAGGCCGTCGGCACGCTGCGCGCCCGACGAACTCCACAAACACCTGAATGGACGTTGCTGAGGTCCCGAAAGCCGTTGGCCGGCTCTCCCCAAAAGTTTGATGGCCTGTCTTCAAGGATAGTTCTTTATCTGGGCGACCATAGCAAGTGTTACGTGAATATTATGGTGGACCGGATTTGTCTGGCGGGGACGGGAGACGCTGAAGGGCGGGCGCTGTGCGGCGTCCAGGACAGAAGCCGCACAGCGGAAAAGGGGCGTGAACACGTATGCCGATGACGTACCTGGAGGGCTCCGACGTTTATTCGGCTTTGGAGCGCTCGACATGTTGCGGATAGACGCTGTTCCACATCTCGAAACCGCCGTCCATGCTGAATACCTCCGAGAAACCCTGGCCGACAAGATATGCAGCCGCGCCCTGGCTCGAATGGCCGTGATAGCAAACCACGACGAGCGGTTTATCGAGATCAGCGTTGGCGATGAAGTCGCTTACATTCTGGTTGTCCAAACGCTTAGCACCCTGAATATGGCCGGCGTCATAACTGTTCGGATCCCGGATGTCGACGAACTCGGCGCCCTGCTCGCGCATGGCTTGCGCCTGTTCCGGAGTGATGCGGGTGAAGGTGTCGGACATGTGGAATCTCGTCGTTGGGGGTGGGAGGAAGGCTTAGCGGGCGCAATCGCAGCCATGTCGCTCGCCGGTATCTACGTTGAGCAGTGTCATTTGGCCGCCCCAGACGCAGCCGGTGTCCAGGGCCTCGATCCCAGGTGCGTCGCATCGGCCCTCTAACGCTGCCCAGTGACCGAAAATGATTCGAGTACCCGCCGATGAGCGTGGGTAGGAGAACCAGGGTGCGAAGCCATCGGGAGCACTATCGAGGCCTTCTTTCGCCTTGAATTCCAGCTTGCCTTCTGCCGTGCAGAAGCGCATCCGGGTGAAACAGTTGGTGATCACCCTCAGGCGATCCATGCCGGTAAGGTCCCCGCTCCAGCGCGCGGGTTCGTTGCCATACATGCCCTCGAGGAAGGCGTCGACGCGCTCGTCATCCTTCAACACGGCCTCGACTTCGGCGGCTCGCTTGAGCGCCTTTTCGACGGTCCACTGCGGGTGAATGCCTGCGTGGACGAGGGCTATACGGCGCTCAGCGTCATGACGCATCAGCGGCTGCATACGGAGCCAGTGCATCAATTCCGGACCGTCTTCGGCGCCGAGGATGCCCTTGAGCGTATCGTTTTTCTTGAGCCGGTCGACTCGGTGGTAGACCGCAAGTAGATGCAGGTCATGGTTGCCCAGCACGATGTCGAGCGATTCGCGGATGCTGTGAAGATAACGAAGCGTTTCCAGCGACTGTGGGCCGCGGTTCACCAAATCCCCCACGAGCCAGAGGCGATCACTGGCCGGGTCAAAACAAACGTTATCGAGCAGGCATTTGAGCGGGTCAAGGCAGCCGTGCAAATCCCCGACAGCATACACCGCCATCAGTGCAGGGCTCCGGGGACGGCCAGCCGGAAAGGCGCAATGGCCGCTTCGAAACGCTGGCCATTCCTGGCAATCATCTGGTAGCTGCCCTGCATGCTGCCGACACGCGTCGAGATCACCGTGCCGCTGCTGTAGACATGGCTTTGGCCTGGTTCGATGAGCGGCTGTTGGCCAATGACGCCGGGCCCGCGTACTTCTTGGACTTTGCCATCGCCATCCGTGATGAGCCAATGGCGCGCAAGGAGTTGTGCGGCCTGTTCGCCATTGTTCTGGATAGTCACCGTGTAGACGAAGGCGAACCGGTCCTGGTCGGGCTCGGACTGTTCCGGCAGGAAGCGGCTGACGACACTGACGTCTATCTGGTTACGCGGATCGTGCATGGGCAAGGCTCGTTCTGGAAATCGGTGACTCAAGAAATATCGACAGTCTTGAGCGCAAGTTGATCGGCCAGGCGCACGAAGGCGGCGAGGTCGAGCTGTTCGGGTCGCAGGCTGCCGTCCACGCCGGCAGCTTCGATGTCGTCGCTGGTCAACACGGATTTAAGCGTGTTGCGCAGCGTCTTGCGGCGCTGGTTGAACGCCTCTCGCACGACCCGCTCCAGCAGGGCAGGGTCCCTGGCAGGATGCGGCGGTGATTCGTAGGGCACAAGGCGTACGATTGCCGAGTCAACCTTCGGGGGTGGATTGAACGCGCCCGGACCCACATGGAACAGGTGCTCCACTCGGCAGTGATATTGGACCATGATGGACAGCCGGCCCCAGTCACCGCCACCTGGCACCGCCGCCATCCGCTCCACCACTTCCTTCTGCAGCATGAAGTGCATGTCCTTGATCAGATGCGCCTGGGCCAGCAGGTGGAAAATCAGTGGAGTCGAGATGTTGTACGGCAGGTTGCCGACAACGCGAAGCTCGTGCGGCGCGCTATTGAGGCTTGCAAAGTCGAACTTCATCGCATCGCCTTGGTGCAGGCGGAAATTGGGTTCGAGCCCGAAGCGCAATTTGAGTAGCGGAATCAGATCCAGATCGAGTTCCACGACGTCGAGCTCAGCGCCACTGCCTACCAACCCTTCTGTAATTGCGCCTTGTCCGGGGCCGATCTCGACGAGCCGCTCGCCTGCGCGCGGATGAATGGCGCGAAGGATACGGTGGATAACGCCGGCGTCGTGCAGAAAGTTCTGGCCGAAGCGTTTGCGGGCACGGTGAGGTTGAAACTCGGACATGGTATTTCCAGGCGAACGGGCGCGAAGGCGAAAAGTGGGGAGTTTAACAGATGACCAGAGTGTGCTTTCGCCTCGGGGCGTAACCAGAGGCGACAAGGTGAGGCGGGTTCAACAGGGGATGCCCGTCATCTCAAGGGCAGTCTCAATAGCGACTTCCAGGCTGCCGGTGTCGATATTGCCCGTGCCAGCGAGGTCCAGTGCGGTACCGTGGTCAACGGATGTGCGGACGATCGGCAAGCCGAGAGTGATGTTCACCGCCGCACCGAAGCCCTTGTATTTGAGCACCGGTAGGCCTTGATCGTGATACATGGCCAGTACGGCGTCACAGTGGTCGAGGTGCTTGGGGGTGAACAACGTGTCGGCGGGCAGGGGGCCAACCACGTTCATCCCTTCCGTGCGGAGTTGCGTGAGGGTGGGCTCGATGACATCGATTTCCTCTCGCCCGAGGTGGCCGCCTTCTCCAGCGTGAGGGTTCAGCCCGCATACGAGAATTCGTGGGGTCGCTATTCCGAACTTAACGCGCAGATCGTGATCGAGAATTCTCACGACAGAGGTAAGCAGGCGCGGCGTTATAGCGGCAGGCACGGCGCTGAGCGGTAAATGAGTGGTGGCCAATGCCACTCGCAGCCCGCGCGTGGCGAGCATCATTACCACCTGCTCGGATGCCGTCTGCGCCTGCAGAAACTCGGTATGCCCTGAGAAGGGGATGCCCGCGTCGTTGATGATGCCTTTGTGGACAGGGGCAGTGATGACGCCCGCAAATCGCCCGGCAACACACCCATTAATCGCGATCGTCAGTGTGTCGAGAACGTAGTGGGCGTTACGCGCATCGAGCTGGCCGACGGTAACCGCCGCTGAAAGCGGCACATCGAGCACGTACAGCTCGCCGGGAGCGGCAGGTGTAGATGGGAGGGATGAGTCTGTGACGATTTTTAGGGAGACAGACAGGCCCAGTTGCTGAGCCCGCTGAGTGAGCAATGCCTGACTGGCAATGACCACGAGTGGCGCGGGGTGAGCCTTCTGCGCGACCAGCAGGCAAAGGTCGGGACCAATACCTGCTGGTTCGCCAGCAGTGATCGCGAAGGGGATCACTTCTTGATTTCTACGTAGGCCTCGTCTCGAATACGGCCTAACCAGTTCTGCAGCTCTTCGTCGTACTTGCGATTACGCAGCAGCGTAAGTGCTTGCTGGCGACGCGCGTCATCACTGGCGTCCGTAGCACGACGGCCCAGCACCTCCAGAATGTGCCAGCCAAACTGAGTCTGGAAGGGCCGTGAAAGCTGACCTTGCGGCGTTTGCTCCATTACCTGCCGGAACTCCGGTACCAGGTTGCTAGGGTCGACCCAATTCAAGTCGCCACCGTTGAGCGCCGAACCTGGATCTTCAGAAAAGCTCTTGGCGAGTGTCGCGAAGTCCTCACCGTTCTGAATACGCTGGTAAAGGCGCTCGATCAGCTTCTGCGTTTCCTGCTCGCTGCGAATCTCGCTTGGCTTGATGAGGATGTGGCGCACGTGGACTTCGTCGCGGACCTGATTACCCGCGCCGCGCTTCTCAAGCACCTTGATCATGATGAAGCCGCCCGGCGTACGTACGGGCTGAGTGACATCCCCAACCGACATGCTGCCGACCATATTGTCGAACGGCGCAGGCAGCTGAGCGGCCTTGCGCCAGCCGATCTCACCGCCATCGAAGGCGTTCTCGCCAGCCGAGTTGGCGATGGCGAGTTGGCCAAAGTCAGCTCCTTGCTGCAATTGGCGGTATACCTGCTGCGCACGCGCTTCGGCTTCCTGAATATTGGCAGTCGAAGCGCCATCCGGCACAGGAATCAGAATATTGGCCAGGCGGTAGTCGTCGGACAGGTGCATCCGGCCAAGGTCCGACGCCATGAAGTTCTGAAGCTCCTGGTCGCTGACCTGGATGCGCTCACCTACCTGACGCTGGCGCACTCGGCTGATGATCATCTCGCGACGAACCTGCTCCCGAGCCTGCTCATATGACAAACCGTCACGCGCTACCGCGCCGCGGAACTGATCCAGCGTCATGTTGTTGCGCTGAGCAATGGTTTCCATTGCCTGATTCAGTTCGTCATCCGAAATGCGAATGCCGGCACGGGCGCCCAATTGAAGCTGGATGTTCTCAACGATAAGCCGGTCCAGCACCTGGCTGCGCAGGGCTGCCGGATCAGGCGCACCGCCTTCGCGGCGTGCGATGGTCTGTTGGACTTCGCGCACGCGCTGGTCCAGTTGGCTTTGCATGACGACATCGTTATCGACGATCGCGACCACTCTATCGAGCGGTTGAACCTGGGCATGTGCCAGGCTGCTGCCGACCAGCATTGCACTGAGCAACGCGGGCCGCAGGAAATTACATAGCTTGATCTTCACGTTCTCTGAAACCTTGAATGCCTTGGTCGAGGAAGCCTTCGGTCTTGTTGCCGAAGATGCCGCCCAAGCCTTTGAGGACGATTTGAAGGAAAATTCCGCGATCCGGGTCTTCGTTGAGGCTCGGATTGAGGCTCGTCTCGTCGTAGTCGACCCAGTAACGATTGATCAGACGCAGCTTCCAGCAGCAGCTGTCGTACTCGAAACCACCGAAGGCCTCCAGGGTACGGTTGCGGCCGTAGTCGTACTGCCAGCGAGCAATGACGCTCCATTGCGGAACGATTGGCCAGATGACCGAGAAGTCATGCTGGTCGATCTTGTAGTAGTCCTTGATGTAACCCGGTGCGCCAGGCGTTCCGTAGTCTCCACCGAAGGTCCAGCGACCGGTGGCCTGATCGAAACGTGTGGTGTCGTTGCGATAGCGATAGCCCACGTTGACGATCTTGCGAGGGTCGCTTTCAGGCTGGTAGTGGAACATTGCGCTACCAGAGCGAGTTTGCCGGCTGTCCGGATCCCAGTTGAAGTCCGCATTCAGGCGCCAATCGCGGTTGAAGCGGTACATGTACTCGAGGGCATAGGGCGATACGTCGGAGGTGGATTCCTGGCGATCGCGATAATTGACCAATGGCATCTGGACTTCACGGTCTCGGAAATAGAACGCTTGGCCGACGCTGATCCGCTGACGCTCAAAGCCGCTGTCTTCAATCCAGCGGCTCGTTAGGCCCAATGACACTTGGTTGGCGTCGCCGATGCGGTCTCGTCCGGCAAAGCGGTTATCGCGGAACAGCGACGCGTAGCTAAAGGCGTATTCGCTCGTGTCGAATACCGGAATGTCTTCCTGATTCTCATACGGGACGTAGAGATAGAACAGGCGAGGTTCTAGTGTCTGGCGCGACGGCGTGTTGAAAAGAGTGGTCTGGCGATCAAAGTACAGTCCGGTGTCCAGGCTGAACAGACCGACGCCACGGTTCACGCTGCTGTGGTAGGTCTCGCCTGTTGCGGTGAGCGTTTCGCGGCCTCGCGAGTCTAGGTCCAAATCGTAGTTGGTCTGAGAGTATTTGACCGTTGGCTTAAAGAAGCCCCACGTCCAGTCTAGTGGCAGGCTTACGGATGGCTCAACGTGGAAGCGATCGCCATCGGCTCTTGCAAGCCCAGATAAGTAATTATCGTACCAAGGTTCAAGTTCCCCGGCTTTGTTCGTTGTGTTACCGGTAAGCAAACTTCGCTCAAAGCGGACGGCTTCCGTGCTATATGCAAAATTCAGCCCGGCCGGTTCCCAGGGTAGTTGGCCGTTAAGTGTTAGCTGCGGAAGCCGATCATACGGCGTGATGTTCACGATCGAGGCCCGCTCATAGGCGTGCGCATTCAAGCTGGCAACGTAGCTATCACCCCGGTAGGTCAGCGTTCCCCGTTGATCGACGAACTCGCGACGCTGGGCGCCGATGTCCATCTGGCTGTCCAGATCCTGGAAGTAGTACGGATCGCTGATATCGGTGTAGTCGATCTCTGCCAGCAGACGAGAATTCAATCCGGTGCGGTTCTGGACGTTATACATCCAGCGGTCTTCGCGATAGTCCGATTGCAGCTTGCGATCGTCATCCTTGTCGCGCAGAAAAGCAGCGCCTACCTGGCCTTCGCTGTTGCGCGTGAGGTAGCGGAACTCGCCCTCCATCAACAGGCCACGCTTGGCCATGTAACGCGGATACAGCGTGGCGTCATAGTTGGGCGCGAGGTTGATGTAATACGGCGTGATCAGCGAGAAGCCAGTCTTGCTCGCCGTGCTGAAGCTTGGCGGCAGGAAGCCGGACTGGCGGCGATCGTCAATCGGGAAGTAGATGTACGGCGTATAGAAAATGGGGACGTTCTTGACGCGCAACGTGACGTTCGTGGCTGTGCCGAAACCGGTAGCCGGGTTGAGCGTCACGTTGTTGCCTCTGAGCTGCCAGGCATTGTCGCCCGGTTCGCAGCGCGTATAGGTGCCGTCCTTCAGACGGACAATCGAGGTAACTTCTCGCTTGGCGTAGCTGGCGCTTCCGCGCGCATGCGCGTCATGCATCACGTATTCGGCGTTGTCGACTTCCGCTTCACCGCTGTCCAGCTGGATCTGCGCGCGGTCGCCCAGTACCAGGAAGCCCTTATCGCGAAGCTTGACGTTGCCCTGGAGCTCGCCGCGATTATCCAGCTGATGGAGGTTGGCCTCGTCTGCCTCGACCTGCAGGCTCGACTGGCGCATGACCACATCGCCGGCAAGCGTCGCAATCTGCTCTTCCTGCTGATAGCGCGACGCCTTTGCCGACAGATAGGTCGGCGCCTGACTCATGGGCGTGGTGTCGTTCATGCCAGGGCGCGTTGGCTCGACATACGCACCCGCGCAATATGGGCCGGCTTCGGCCAGTTGAGCGGCAGTGAGCTGGTCACGTGGAACCCAGTCCAAGCGGCTGAAATCTTCGCTTGCCTGGGCGGCTCGCCGCGAAGCCTTGCGATCAGCCACCTGCTGCTTCGCCTCTGGTGAGCCTGCGCTTACGGCGCTCTCACTGTGCTGCGGTCGCGGCGGCTGCACGGAAGGTGCGGCTTTTGGACTACATGCCCAGGCCCCTGTCGGCCCGGGTTGGCAATTGAACTGCTCGGCAGCGCTAATGCTGCTGACGGGCTGCAACAGGAGCAGGCCACCAGTGAACAGGAGAGGGAACTTGGTACGGAACGCGGGGAGTTTCGATGCCATCTTGTAAGTCCGGAGCTTCCTGGCGCCATCGGCCTGAGCAGGAGGCCGCATGCCTCTCGATGGGCTGAAAAAGATGCTGGATAATAAAGCATGACCCGCTTAACAGCTAGCGCCTGCTCGGGAGACTCGAAGGCCATGACCCAGGATGTACGTTTACAGCAGCTTCAGAGCTGGCTAGACCGCGAGTTGCCGGCACTTTTCGCACGCGAAGAATGGGGCCCGGTTCCCGAATCCACATTGATTCCAGCCAGCAGTGACGCGAGCTTCCGTCGATATTTTCGCTGTGTCGCGGACGGCCGCACCCTGATCGCGATGGATGCGCCGCCGCCGCAGGAAAATTGCGAACCTTTCGTCCGTATTGCGGGCCTCCTTGCCGAAACAGGTGTGAATGTGCCGCTCATTTACGCGGCTGACCTCCATCAGGGATTTTTGCTGCTGAGTGATTTGGGAAATCAGACATTCCTGGATGTCATGAATGAAACCAATGCGGATGCGCTGTTTGATCGGGCCATTGATGCGCTGCTTGCCATCCAGGCGCGCGCTGATGTGTCGACGCTCCCCGCCTACGACGACGCACTGCTGCGTCGCGAGCTCCAGTTGTTTCCGGAGTGGTACCTGGGTCGGCACGTCAACGTGGAATTGGACAGCACGCAACAACGGTACTGGGAGCGCACCTGCGAGGTACTTGTGCAAAGCGCGCTGGAGCAGCCGCGGGTATTCGTCCATCGTGACTACATGCCACGTAATCTGATGATGTCATCGCCGAATCCGGGCATCCTGGATTTTCAGGACGCGGTGAATGGGCCGGTCACCTATGACATCACCTGCCTGTTCAAGGACGCTTTTCTAAGTTGGCCAGACGAGAAAATAACCGCTTGGCTTCAGCTGTACTGGGAGCGCGCACGTGCTGCTGGTATTCCGGTCCACGACAGCTTCGAGGCGTTTCATCGCGCCAGTGATTTGATGGGTGTCCAGCGGCATTTGAAGGTGATCGGCATCTTCGCGCGCATTTGGCATCGTGATGGCAAACCTCGGTACGTCGCGGATGTACCGCGTTTCTTCGGCTATATAGAGGCTGTACTGGCTCGACGGCCAGAACTGGCCGACCTGCATTCGCTGCTCGCCGGGCTGCCTCCCGCAGGAGGCGCGACGTCATGAAGGCGATGATCCTTGCAGCAGGAAAAGGTGAACGCATGCGCCCGACCACCTTGCATACGCCCAAGCCCCTGGTCAAAGCGGGTGGCAAACCACTCATTGATTACCATGTGGAAGCCCTGGCGCGGGCTGGCTTTACCGAGCTGGTAATCAATCATGCCTGGCTGGGCACGCAGATCGAGGATTACTTGGGAGACGGAGATCGATATGGCGTCCGCATTCGATATTCACCAGAGGGTGAACCATTGGAAACGGGTGGAGGCATTCATCGCGCCTTGTCGTTGTTGGGTGATGCGCCGTTTCTCGTGGTGAACGGTGACATCTGGACCGACTACGACTTCACGCGGATGGATGAGCTTGGCGACGATCTTGCGCATCTGGTGCTGGTTGACAACCCAGCCCACCATCCAACAGGCGATTTCGGCCTGCAGCATGGGCGTATTGTTGACGCCAGCGACAAGCTGACCTTCAGCGGTATCTCCCTGCTCCATCCGGATCTGTTCGACGGGTGCGACGCGGGCGCCTTCAAGCTGGCGCCGCTTCTGCGCCATGCGCAGGCCATCGGACGCTTGGGTGGTGAGCATTACCAAGGCCAATGGATCGATGTAGGTACGCACGAACGTTTGGCTGAGGTTGAGCAACGCCTGGCAGGCACGTCGTCATGATCTGGCTCGGCACGGTTGCCGGCGTGGGAATTGGCTTTGCGACCGCAAGCATTCCAGGCGCATTGCTTGGGGCTTTGCTGGGACAGGTATTGGATCGTCGCCTGAAGCTGGCATCCTGGCGCGATCTGCGTAATCGCGTAATCCGACCGGTCGACAGGCATGAAACGTTATTCATCATGCTTGGCCGCATAGCGAAGCGCGATGGTGTCGTGCGCGACGCACATATCCGCCAGGCGCGAGCCGAGATGTCACGCCTCGGCCTCGACGCGTCGGGGCAGCGCAAGGCAATCGATGCCTTCAGTCAGGGCAAGCGCGAAGACATCAAGCTGCATGCGCCCCTCAAGCGTCTTCAGGAAAGCCCGGAACACGCGACACAGATGTTATCCGCATGTTGGCGGATGGCGCATGCCGATGGGCGCGCGACAACGGCAACCCGAGAGCTCATCCTGCTTTGGGGTAAATGGCTAGGTGTGCCTGTAGAAAGCGTACTGCGCCTGGACCCCTTTCGTTCGGCTACGCCCGGGGCCCCCGCCATGGGGGAGCAAGCGCGCTACGCCGAGGCGATGCGGCTGTTGGGTGTTACGCGTGAAACGCCTGCGGATGCGGTCAAGAAGGCCTACCGGCGGGCGCTGAGTGCGCATCACCCCGACAAGTTGGCAGGGCAGGGCGCCAGTGCCGAGCGGTTGCGGGAGGCAACGGATAAGACGCGATCGCTGCAGCAGGCCTACCAGCTGATTCGCCAAGTTCGTGGTTTCCGCTGAACACTTGCTATCACAAGGCTTCATTGCCGTATTCGACGCGATCAAGCGCAATGGAAAAAGGCCGCCGACAGGTACCCGCTAGTTCCGATCCAGCCATCCTCGTATCCGGCGCGCCAGTTGCTCTTGCGCGACGTCGCGGTCAGCGGAAAGGCCGCCAAGCCGTATCTGGTGATAGTTCGGATGGGATTCGCGTTTACTCGCTTGCAGCCGCGCCTGTGCCGCGGTGCGATCGTCATCGGACACGCCCGTGACCACATCCGCGACGCCTGCCTTGAGCGTTGCGGCAAGATTGGTCAGGGCAGGTGGGTACCCCGCCGGATCCGTACCATTGATCATTACGACATGGGTGAGCGAGGCTGGCTGCTGCTCACTCGCAAAGCGCGCTGACCAATAAGCGCCGGTGCCGTTTCCCACCAGCACGACGTATGCGGGTTGTTGCTCTGACACGCTTTCCATGGCCGCCTGGATTCGTGCGAACACCTTGTCCGCGTGTGCCTTTCGGCGCGTTTCCGGATCGGCCGTGCTGGCCTCCGGTTCGGGATTTTTTTCATCGGTTTGCGCGGCATCGCTGGTATCAGCGTCGTTTGGCTTGGAAGGCGCTTCACTGGCTGTTTCCGCTTCGGGTGAAGCGGCTGCCGATGAAGGGGTGGTCGAAATATGCGGCCCTGTCCCGATGGTATAGCCGGTGAGCGGATCAAGAGGGTCGGGCAGCGTCAGGCTCAAGGTGTTCCATCCGCCCGCTGGAAGTGCGCGGCGTAGCGGCCCGACCACTTTCGGCCAATCAGCGGTCTCGTTGTTGCCCGGGACGATGATTATCGTGCCTTGTGCCGTGGGGCGATTGGCAGGTAGCCAAAAAACAAGGAACTCGCTGTCATCGGCCTTCAACATCCGCTGCTGCTCGGCAGGCAGGCGCTGGATCAGCACGGCCGCCACCTGCTCGCTGCGCTCCAGAACCTTGATCGGCGTAGGGGCGGCAGGTGTTGGCTCGGCAGGTTCTGCAGGTGCTTCCGTTTGCCCGAACGCGGGCGAAACGATGAAGACCAAGGCGGGGAGCAGTCGTAACAAGGTGGGCATGGGATCTCCTTCACGCTCCAGGGCCTGGGATTTGATGCACGGGCGGCAGGTAGGTCGGTGAATTTGGCCGCACGTACGTAAGCGAACTCCAGGGCGAAAGTTTAGCCAAGCCGAGGTGGTCCAGCAGCGTCCTTGTTATTGCGGGGCGTACACTGCCGGTTTTCCCGGTAGTGTTCGGTTGATGAATCTTTACGATCCCAGCCTCGTAGAGCTGCTCGACGCGCTCCATGACGGCATCTATGTCACGGACGGCGACGGTGTGACCCTCAAGATCAATCGCGCCTACGAGCGCTTGACTGGGCTGAAAGCCGACGCGTTGGTCGGCCGCCGTATGGTTGATCTGGTGCGTGAGGGCATCATCTCCCGCTCGGCGTCGCTTCGGGTGTTGCAAGACCGCGCGCCATTTTCGGTCATGCAACGGCTTGGTAATGGCAAGCGCCTGCTCGTCAGTGCTTCGCCGATTTTTGGGGAAGGGCGCTCGGTTCGCTATGTGGTCAGTGTCGTCCGGGACATGACCGAGCTGTTGCGCATGAAGCACGAGCGCGACGAGCTCCAGCAACTCAAGCAGCTACGCACTAGCACCGCGAAGTTGCATGCCGGGCAGCAGGACGAGCTGCTTCAATCGCCATCTGTACTGGGCGATCCAGCACTTTACGCCCTGGCCCGACGGGTTGCATCGCGCGATGTGAAAGTCCTGATCCAAGGCGAGACGGGGGTCGGGAAGACGCTGCTCGCGCGCTTTATCCATAACGCCAGTGAAAGAGCGGCTGAGCCGTTTCTCGCCCTGAACTGCGGCGCGATGCCCGAACATCTTATCGAGGCCGAGCTGTTTGGTTATGCGCCTGGTGCTTTCACTGGCGCGTCGGCCAAGGGCAAGCGGGGGCTGCTGGAACTCGCCAATCGCGGAACGGTGTTTCTCGATGAAATCGGCGACCTGCCACTGAGCCTGCAGATCAAGCTGCTGAAGGTGATTGAAGAGAACCGCTTCATTCCAGTGGGCGGATTGGAGCTACGCGAAGTCGACGTACGCATCATCACCGCGACGCACCGAAATTTGAGGCAAATGGTGGAGGAGGGCACGTTCCGTGCGGACCTGTTCTATCGGCTGAATGTCGTGCCTTTGCAATTGATGCCGCTGCGCGAACGACGCACCGAAATTGCTCCCCTGTTGCGTCACTACCTGGATCACTTCAATCGCATCCATGGTCAGCAGCTCGAGTGGGATCTGGAAGCGATGGACTGGCTGATGGAGTATCGGTGGCCAGGCAACATCCGTGAGCTCATCAATCTGGTCGAGCGTCTCGTTGTGACCTGTGATGGCGAGCGTATCGAGTCCCTGGATCTCCCGTCCGAGTACCGGTCAGTTGGGACGGATTCCAGTCCGGACACTGGGCTTCCATTGAGGCGCGTCGTGGAGTTGGCAGAGCGCGCAGCAATCCGCCGCGCATTGCAGATGTATGGGACCACCCGTGGCGCCGCTAAAGCCCTCGGTGTGAGTCAAGCAACCATCGTGCAGAAGATGAAGCGATGGGAGCGAAGCGATTAGATTTGTGATCAAGGCCAGCCGTAGCGATTGCATTGCTAATCGGTGGCGTCATGCATTTGGGTCGAAAGTGATCCTGTAACGCCCGCACCACGGGCTATCCAGCGGTATGGCACGCCTTTGGCTTTGTGACCGCAAAGCCATAACAATGAACAAGGTGTGCCCGATGAGCGTTGCTTCCTTCAAGATCGCCAACAAGCTGATCACAGGCCGAGATGCCGTGGAGCAGCTCGATGCCGAGCTGACCCGTCTAGGTATTTCGAATCCACTGATTGTGACCGATGCCGTTCTGATGAAGTCCGGCACCGTGCAGCTCGTACTGGACAAGCTGGCAGGCCGAGCCTATGGCGTGTTCGATGGCGTGAAGCCCGAGCCGGAGATTGCCATCGTCGAGCAGTGCATGTCCGCGTACCGCGAGGGCGGACACGATGGGCTGATTGGGGTAGGGGGCGGCAGCGCAATCGACATTGCCAAGAGCGTGGCGGCCTTCGCAGGGCATGACGGCCCGCTGGAAGCCCTGTTCGGTGTGGATCTCGTCAGCCGCAAGGGGCCGCCGCTGATCGCGATCCCGACGACGGCGGGTACTGGGTCAGAAGTAACCAATGTCGCCATCCTTTCGGACAAGCAAGCGCAGTTGAAAAAAGGCATCGTCAGCGACTATCTGCTGCCGGACGTGGCGCTCGTGAGCCCTGGCATGACACTCTCCTGTCCGCGAGGCGTCACCGCCGCAAGTGGTGTTGATGCGCTGGTCCATGCGGTTGAGTCCTACCTTTCTGTAAATGCATCGCCGATCACGGATGCACTCGCAATAGGCGCAATCCGCATGATCGGGACGGCCCTGCCCAAGGCCTATGCCAACCCGGATGACCTGAAAGCACGTGAAGACATGGCGACCGCGAGCCTGATGGCCGGAATGGCGTTCGGCAATGCCGGCGTCGGTGCGGTCCATGCCCTGGCGTATCCGCTGGGTGGCCGCTTCAACATTGCCCACGGTGTGAGCAACGCATTGCTGCTGCCTTATGTGATGGAGTGGAACAAGTTGGCCTGTGCAGAGCGTTTCCGGGATATTGCCCAGGCGCTTGGTGAACGCGTCGAGGGGCTGTCGGCCCGCGACGCAGCCGATCGTGCTGTGCATGCCATGGCCGCATTGTGCGCGAGCGTCGACATCCCGCGTGGGATCAGCCATTTCGGTGTCCCGGAAGCTGCCATTCCGGAGATGGCACTGGAGGCGAGCAAGATTGACCGCCTGATGCGCAATAATCCGCGCCGCCTGAGCGCCGATGATATCGAGAAGATATACCGCGCAGCCTATTGATCTTCTCCAATGCGTGGCAACGCGGCCCCGCTGATACCTATTCCGATACAAGAACAAAACAGGTAACCCTATGTCCCGTCTCGACGTTTACGGCCCGGAAACGCCTTACATTCCGCTCGGCCCATTCAAAGTGCGGCTGCCTTTCATTCACTACCGCTTCGAAATGTCCGACTACATGCAGGGCTTGCTCATGTGTGCGGTCGATCTCGCGGCTATTCCGCTCATGACCGAGTTTCTCGGCATGCCATTCGAAGTCGCCCTTGCCGTCGTGATGTTGAACGGGTTGTTGTACCTTGCGCACCATCTGCTGGGTGACCCGGTGGTGCCCGGTTGGATCACGCCAGCCATTCCTTTGCTCATGGCGTATTGCAGCCAGTTTCCCGAGGGGCCTGAGCGCGTGCATGCGCTGATTGCGTTCCAGTTGTTGCTCGGCGTCTTTTCGATCGGGCTGGGCATGACCGGTATGGCGAGCCGGGTTGTGTCGATGGTGCCCTCGGCCCTCAAAGCCGGGATCATCATGGGCGCAGGGCTGGCAGCTGTGGTGACGGTCTTCAAGGAAGGCGGCCGGTTCGACGCGTTTCCGTGGACGATCTCCATTGCTATCGGCATCGCTTTCTATCTGATCTTCTCCATCCACTTTCAGCAACTGAAAAAGCGCAGTGCGCTGTGGCGCAACTTCGCCAAGCTCGGAATATTTCCAATCATCCTGCTGGCCGTGTTCGTGGCGCCCATAGTTGGTGAGGCGCCTTGGCCGAAGATCGAGTGGGGCTTCAGCAAGCCCGACTTCGTGACGCTCTGGAACGAGTACACCGTCTTCGGGCTAGGCATGCCCCCGCTGATGATGTTCGTTACCGCCATTCCAACGGTGCTCGCCGCTTACCTTGTGGTGTTCGGCGATGTGCTCGGCGCCAAGGCAATCCTGCGCGAAGCCGATGATCTTCGCCGGGACGAAAAAGTCGACTTCAACCCGAACAGGTCTCACCTGATCTTTGGCGGGCGGAATTCGATCATGAGCATTATCGGTCCCGATGTTGCCATGTGTGGACCTCAGTGGTCGGCGATGCAGGTTGTCATCACCGAGCGCTTCAAAGGTGGCCCCCAGGCGATGAAATCCATTTACGGGGGTGTCGGCTCGTTTCGCTGGGGTACCAATACAGGGTTGCTTCTGCTGCCGGTCGTGACGCTGCTGCAGCCGATACTGGGAGTCGCCCTTGCGCTTACGCTTCTTATCCAAGGCTATGTCAGCGTGCGCTTGGGTATCCTGGAGGCACGTAGCCAGCGAGATCTGGGCATCGCCGGGATCATCGGGGCTGTGTTAGCCGTCAAGGGCGCAGGGTGGGCGTTCGCGATTGGTGTAGGTCTGTGTGTCTTGATCTATGGCGCTTCCTTCTTCCGAGGTGAAAACGACCGGACCTTCACGAAGGATCTCGACGAGGCGGCGGATCCTGACATGGCTGCGGCGGAAGCCGCGACGCCCTCGACCGTCAGAGCCACCGGCGTCGCCGATTAAGCATTGCTCGAATGGGCAGCGCTGGAAGTAACGCGCTACCCATTCGGCTGACCCGGTATCGCTTGGCAATCCCCTTTTTGGAGGCGCTTCGGTGTGGCCGTTGTGCCTACCGAAAGAGTGGGCAGGGTACAATGCGTCTTTTCGTGACCGCCCCAGCAGGTTCCTCATGCAGCCCTTCGCCATTGCTCCCTCAATTCTTTCCGCCGATTTCGCTCGCCTGGGCGAGGAAGTTGATGCGGTTCTTGCCGCGGGCGCGGACATCGTCCATTTCGACGTCATGGACAACCACTACGTGCCAAACCTCACCATCGGTCCGATGGTGTGCTCGGCGCTGCGCAAGTACGGCATCACGGCGCCTATCGATGTGCACCTTATGGTGAAACCGGTGGATCGCATCATCGGCGACTTCCTCGAAGCGGGCGCGAGCTACATCACTTTTCATCCGGAAGCGTCCGAGCATATCGATCGCTCGCTGCAGCTGATTCGCGATGGTGGCGCCAAGGCAGGCCTGGTCTTCAATCCTGCCACGTCTCTTGATGTACTCAAGTACGTGATGGACAAGGTCGACATGATCCTGTTGATGAGCGTGAACCCGGGGTTTGGCGGCCAGAAGTTCATCCCTGGCACGCTGGAAAAGTTGCGCGAAGCAAGGGCGCTGATCGACGCGAGTGGTCAGGATATCCGCCTTGAAATCGACGGCGGCGTGAACGTGAAGAACATCCGTGAAATCGCCCAGGCTGGTGCAGACACTTTCGTTGCCGGCTCGGCCATATACAGTCAGCCGGACTATAAGGCCGTGATCGACGCGATGCGCGCCGAGCTTGCCGAGGTGAGTGCATGACCGGTGCGGCTCCGAACGGTCTGAGTCGACTCTTCCCCAAAGGGCTACCAAAACTCGTGATGTTCGACCTGGACGGGACGCTTCTTGATTCCGTGCCAGATCTGGCGGCTGCGGTGGACTCCACCCTCATGCTGCTCGGACGGCCGCCCGCCGGGGTTGCTCGTGTACGAGATTGGGTTGGCAACGGCGCACCCGTTTTGATACGGCGCGCCCTTGCAGGGCAGCTGGATCATTCTGCAGTAGATGATTCCATGGCCGATGAAGCGCTTGCGCTCTTCATGCGCGCTTATGCCGAAAACCACGAGCTCACGACGGTGTACGTTGGCGTGGTGCCGACGCTTGATTGGCTCAAGCGTCAAGGCGTAAAGCTGGCAGTCGTGACCAACAAGCCGGAGCAGTTCGTCGCGCCGTTGCTGGAAGACAAAGGCCTGCTGAGGTATTTCGACTGGCTGGTCGGTGGCGACACGCTGCCTCGGAAGAAGCCAGACCCCGCGCCGCTCCTTCATGTCATGACCCAGGCGGGCGTATCACCTGGCGAATCGCTATTCATTGGGGATTCCTGCAATGACATCTTGGCTGGCCGCGCCGCAGGCGTCCCCTGTATTGGCATGACATACGGGTACAACCACGGCCGAGCCATTGAAGAAGAAGAGCCTGACCTGGTGCTGGACGATCTGAGGGGACTGCTTCCCGGTTGATTCGCCGTGCCGCCTGCGCTAGTGTGGCGGCAATCTTTTACCGCCTGACGAGAGTGCCCCGTGGTAGTCGTCTGCAAACTTTGGATGAAAGTCATCAAGGCTCTGGCCCGTTGGCGCTGGCGCGCCTGACATCCTCTGGCCGGCTAGCCGGCGCGTTTGCACACTGATTCCAATCTCAGAGCCACCCGGCTCGGACCACGAGGCTTCACATGACTCGCGATGAATTTCTGCGGTTGGCCAATGAAGGCTATAACCGTATTCCGCTGGCGTTCGAAACGTTGGCTGACTTCGACACCCCCTTGTCGTTGTATCTGAAACTGGCTGACGCGCCTTATTCGTACCTGCTCGAATCCGTTCAGGGCGGTGAGAAGTGGGGCCGGTATTCCATCATCGGTCTGCCTTGCCGGACCGTTCTGCGTGTGCACGACCATCGCGTGAGCGTTAGCGAGGGCGATCGAGAGATCGAGGTCGCCGATGTCGAGCACCCCTTGTCATTCGTTGAAACCTTCAAGGCACGCTATCAGGTGCCGGTCACGCCGAATCTGCCGAAGTTCGACGGGGGGCTGGTGGGCTATTTCGGCTATGACTGCGTGCGTTATGTTGAAGAGCGCTTGGCGCACTGCCCGAACCCGGATCCGCTCGGCACGCCCGATATCCTGTTGATGGTGTCGGATGAGGTCGTGGTATTCGATAATCTGGCGGGCAAGCTCCACTGCATCGTTCTTGTTGATCCACGCGATGCGGACGCGTTCGATAATGGGCAGCGGCGGCTGTCTGCATTGCGCGAACGTATTCGCCAGCCCATAACGCCTCGGCTCGGGCTGGATTTCTCGTCGATGGGACAAGCCGGGGAGCCAACCTTTCGCTCCAGCTTTACCCGTGAAGACTATGAGGCCGCGGTCGACCGTATAAAGGCATACATCCTTGCCGGTGATTGCATGCAGGTCGTGCCTTCGCAGCGCATGACCATCGATTTCAAAGCGGCGCCGATCGACCTGTATCGCGCGCTTCGCTGTTTCAATCCAACGCCGTACATGTACTTCTTCAATTTTGGCGATTTCCATGTGGTAGGTAGTTCGCCCGAAGTGCTCGTCCGCGTCGAAGACGGCCTGGTGACTGTCCGGCCGATCGCAGGCACCCGGCCACGGGGTTCGACAGAGGATGCAGACCTTGCACTGGAGCAGGATTTGTTATCCGACGCCAAGGAGATCGCAGAGCACCTGATGCTTATTGACCTTGGGCGCAACGATGTTGGTCGCGTATCGGAGGTGGGGTCGGTCCGATTGACTGAGAAGATGGTCATCGAGCGCTATTCGAACGTGATGCACATCGTCTCGAACGTGACAGGTCAGCTGGACTCGACAATGACGGCAATGGATGCGCTGCGCGCGATCTTGCCTGCTGGCACACTCTCCGGTGCACCGAAGATCCGGGCGATGGAAATCATCGACGAACTGGAGCCGGTGAAGCGAGGAATCTATGGCGGTGCCGTTGGTTACCTGGGATGGAACGGCAACATGGACACTGCAATTGCCATTCGTACCGCAGTGATCAAGAACGGCGAGCTGCACGTGCAGGCCGGGGGCGGCATCGTCGCTGACTCGGTGCCTGCACTGGAATGGGAAGAAACCCTCAACAAGCGCCGCGCGATGTTCCGCGCGGTCGCGCTGGCTGAGCAGTCCACCCGTCAAGACGTCTGAGGGATTCCACCATGCTGTTGATGATTGATAACTACGACTCTTTTACTTACAACGTGGTGCAGTACTTCGGCGAGCTGGGTGCCGATGTAAAGGTCATACGCAACGATGAGCTAAGCGTTGCCGAGATCGAGGCGCTGGCGCCGGAGCGAATCGTTGTATCTCCAGGGCCATGCACGCCAAACGAAGCAGGCGTCTCACTTGACGTTATTCGTCAATTCGCAGGCAAACTGCCTATCCTCGGCGTATGCCTGGGCCATCAGAGTATTGGCCAGGCGTTTGGTGGTGATGTGGTTCGAGCTCGGCAGGTGATGCATGGCAAGACCAGCCCCGTTCTGCACGAAGACAGCGGCGTGTTTGCCGGGCTCAACAAACCGTTGACGGTCACCCGTTATCACTCGCTCGTTGTAAAGCGCGAGACACTCCCCGACTGCCTCGAGGTTACCGCCTGGACCGCGCGCGATGACGGTTCGGTGGACGAGATCATGGGATTGCGGCACAAGGCCTTCAACGTCGAAGGCGTTCAATTCCACCCCGAGTCCATTCTGACAGAGCAGGGGCATGAGCTCTTTGCCAATTTCCTGAAGCAGCAAGGAGGCCGTCGATGAATATCAAGGAAGCGCTCAGTCGTGTTGTCAGCCAGCTCGACCTTTCCACGAGCGAGATGAAGGACGTCATGCGCGAGATCATGACCGGTCAGTGCACCGATGCGCAGATCGGCGCATTTCTCATGGGCATGCGCATGAAGAGTGAAACGATCGACGAGATCGTAGGTGCTGCGGAGGTCATGCGCGAGCTTGCGGCCCCGGTAGTCATTCCTGTGGAGCGTCTTGTGGATACGTGTGGCACCGGTGGAGATGGGATGAACATCTTCAACGTCTCTACCGCTGCCGCTTTTGTCGTTGCCGCGGCTGGGGGAAAAGTCGCCAAACACGGTAACCGTGCCGTATCCGGAAAAAGCGGGAGTGCCGATTTGCTGGAATCGGCCGGGATCTACCTCAATCTCACGCCTGATCAGGTTGCACGCTGCGTGGAGAGCGTTGGCGTTGGCTTCATGTTCGCACCCGCACACCACGGCGCGATGAAGCATGCTATCGGTCCGCGCCGCGAGCTGGGCTTGCGGACGGTTTTCAACATGTTGGGCCCGATGACTAACCCTGCGGGTGTGAAGCATCAGGTTATCGGCGTATTCAGTCAGGCGCTCTGCCGGCCAATGGCCGAAGTCCTCGCTCGCTTGGGCAGCACGCACGTCCTGGTTGTCCACGCGCAGGATGGGCTGGACGAGATCAGCCTTGCCGCGCCGACCCATGTTGCTGAATTGAAGGATGGTGCGGTTAGCGAGTACCGTATCCAGCCGGAAGACTTCGGTATCAAAAGCCAAAGTCTCATTGGCCTGACTGTGGAGAACGCGGAAGGCTCGCTGGAGCTCATTCGCGATGCGCTAGGCCGCCGCAAAACCGACAACGGTCAGAAAGCGGCTGAAATGATCGTCCTCAATGCCGGTGCCGCACTCTACGCGTCCGATCTGGCGAGCAGTCTTGCAGCGGGTATGCATTTGGCACATGACGCGCTGCATACCGGATTGGCCTGGGAGAAGCTTCAGGAACTGGTGGCATTCACCGCTGTTTGCCGTTTGGAGAATGAAGCATGAGCATCCCGACCGTTCTCGAAAAGATCTTGGCTCGCAAGGCTGAGGAAGTCGCTGCCTGCAAGTCGCGCATCAGTTTGTCTGAGCAGGAGGTGCTTGCACGTCATGCAGCGCCTGTCAGGGGATTCGCCAGTGCATTGATGTCGCGCGCCAGCCAAAAGCAACCTGCTGTTATCGCGGAAGTGAAAAAAGCCTCTCCAAGCAAGGGTGTGCTGCGGGAACAATTCGCCCCTGCTGAGATTGCGAGTAGTTATGAGGCGGGTGGGGCTGCGTGCCTGTCGGTGCTGACCGATGTCGATTTCTTCCAAGGCGCCGACGACTATCTGCGAGCTGCACGCGCTGCATGTACGCTGCCTGTTATTCGCAAGGATTTCATGATCGACCCCTATCAAGTGGTCGAGGCACGTGCGATCGGCGCGGATTGCATCCTCTTGATTGTGTCGGCGCTTGAAGACGAGCTGATGAGGGAATTGGCGGCAACGGCAAAGGATGTAGGCCTTGATGTCCTTGTCGAAGTACATGATGGCGTGGAGCTCGATCGCGCCTTGCGGACCTTGGATACACCGCTGGTTGGCGTAAACAACCGAAATCTCCACACCTTCGACGTCAGCTTGAACACAACCCTTGACCTACTCGATCGCATTCCTTCGGATCGCCTCGTGGTCACCGAGAGCGGCATCCTGGATCGCCCAGCTGTCGAGCTCATGCAGGCACGAGGGGTTCATAGCTTTCTCGTAGGGGAGGCGTTCATGCGTGCGCCAGAACCCGGCGTCGAGCTGCGCCGCCTCTTTTTCCCCTGACGCTATAGTCCAAAACCAAAAAGGGCCGTGCATCTCTCGAGGCACGGCCCTTTTTGTCGCTTTGCGTCACCGGGTGCCGAAAACCACCATGGTCTTGCCCTTGACGTGCACCAGGCCTTGTTCTTCAAGGCTCTTCAATACACGGCCGACCATTTCACGGGAGCAGCCGACAATCCGGCCAATCTCCTGGCGGGTCACCTTGATCTGCATGCCATCAGGATGCGTCATCGCATCAGGTTGCTTGCACAGGTCGAGAAGCGTGCGTGCAACGCGCCCGGTCACATCGAGGAACGCGAGGTCGCCTACCTTACGAGTCGTGCGCCGCAGCCGTTCGGCCATCTGGCTACCGAGCGTAAACAGGATGTCCTGATCGTTCTGTGCGAGCTCGCGAAACTTCGCGTAGCTGATTTCTGCAACTTCGCATTCCACCTTGGCACGAACCCAGGCGCTACGTTCGTGCTCGCGTCCCTCGAGATCGAACAATCCCATTTCACCGAAGAAGTCACCGGCGTTCAGGTAGCCGATGATCATTTCGCGACCATCATCATCCTCAATAAGGATCGTCACCGAACCCTTGATGATGAAAAACAGCGTCTCGCAGCGGTCACCCGCATAAATGATGGTGCTTTTGGCGGTATAGCGACGGCGATGGCAGTGAGCGAGCAGCTTGTCGAGGATCTTGTTCTTCTGCGGCAGTTTTACAGCTTCCATGCTTGATTCCCTCAAGTTGACGATTCTACATATGGTTGCGTCGCTTGGATTTGCAACGAGTATGCCAAGAAATATGCGACCCTAATCCTCAGCCTTGAAAGATGCAGCGTTAAACGCGTGCAGTCGTTAGCATTTGCCTCGCCCCAGGCGCCAAGTGCAGGCGTTTCGATCCAGCGCTGCGTTCGACAAGGCTGTGCTAGGCTACGCCAATTTTGACAGGAGAGCGGTAATGAAAGCGCGCATCCAGTGGGCGGGCGAGGCCCTTTTTATTGGGGAGTCTGGAAGTGGCCACGCGGTGGTTATGGATGGCCCGCCTGAAAACGGTGGCCGGAACCTGGGTATTCGGCCCATGGAGATGGTCCTCATCGGTTTGGGTGGCTGTAGCAACTTCGATGTAGTGAGCATCTTGAAGAAAGCACGGCAGCCGGTAGACAGCTGCGAGGTGTATCTGGATGCAGAGCGCGCGCCCGAGGAGCCCAAGGTGTTCACCAAAATTCACCTTCATTTCGTCGTGAAGGGGCGAGGGTTGAAGGAAGCTCAGGTGAAGCGCGCGATCGAGCTTTCAGCTGAGAAGTATTGCTCAGCGTCGATCATGCTTGGTCGTGCTGGGGTTGATATCAGCCATGACTACGAGATTGTCGAACTGAGCTGATACGAGTTGTCGACGTCGGTAAGCACCGGCTTGGCAGCAGGCGTAGCGGTCTGACATCTGCCGGCATAACCTCCTGATGTCCGGCAGATTGTGACGATTTAGATTCGGTACGTGGTTTTGGTCATGACCTTCGACAGTATTGTCATGGCAACTTTCACAGGGCGCGGAAAGGCATAGCCTCCCGCGCGCAGGGCGTTGCTCGAATGCTCGGCCTCGTCCTTTCGCATCTGCTCAAGTATCGCCCGGCTCTTGGCATCTTCGGGCGGAAGCTGTTGAAGGTGCTCGTCAAGATGCTTGACTACTTGATCCTCCGTCGCAGCAACGAACCCAAGGCTTACTTTGTCGCTAATGAGGCCGGCCACTGCACCCAGGCCAAACGAAAGCCCATAGAAAGCAGGATTCAAGACACTGGGGTGGCTTCCAAGCTCTCGGATCCGCTGTTCGCACCAAGCCAGGTGATCAGTCTCTTCTTCTGCCGCGTGCTCCATCGCCTCTCGCACATTCGGCAATTTAGCGGTCAATGCTTGGCCTTGGTACAGCGCCTGCGCACAGACTTCGCCGGTGTGATTGATGCGCATGAGCCCGGCGACATGCCGGGCTTGCTTGTCCTCTAGCGGAATATCCTCTTTGAGCTTTGCGGGGGATACGCGCTGTGCATGGCCGTTGAACGGCAGAAGTGTGCGAAGCGCGGCGTCTACTTGCAGCAGCAGCTGGTCAGCGGGCGAGTAGTGGCGTCGGTTATTCATGCGGACTCCGTATTGCGTGCAAAGGGCGCGATAAGCCCAGTTTACAGCGTTCCTGATAATTCTGCGGTCAGGACGAGCGTTCGGCGGCGCACAGCTTCTGGTCAATAGTTGACCAATTTGCTAGGGCAAGCGGATAATATCCGCAATGAAACATTTTATCGGCGTCCGCCGGGAGAGCGTCTATGTCCATTGAAACCTTTACTCCTACCCCGCTGCAGTTCACTGTTAGTGCGGCGAGCAAGGTCAAAACCTTGGTCGATGAAGAAGGTAACCCGCGGCTCAAGCTCAGAGTGTTTGTGACCGGGGGGGGATGCTCTGGCTTCCAGTACGGTTTCACTTTCGACGAGGAAATGGCAGACGACGATACGATTGTCGAGCGCGACGGCGTTAGCCTTGTCGTGGATCCCATGAGCTTCCAGTACCTTGCGGGCGCTGAGGTGGACTACCAGGAAGGTCTGGAAGGTTCCCGTTTTGTGATCAAGAATCCTAACGCCAGCACCACTTGCGGTTGCGGCCAGTCGTTCTCTATCTAGCCAGCGCGCAGTGCAGCGACGGGTCAGGCCGGGTATATCGCACCGAGCACCCTGGGCCCCTTCGCGCCCGTCACATGAGGTTCGTTGCCCGGCTGGTTCTCCAGACAGCGATGAGCTAACCAGGCGAACGCCATCGCTTCAACCCAGTCGCCTGGTACGCCTTCGTCGTCTGTCGTCAAGACGTTCGCTTTCGGCATCAGTTGGGCCATGCGGCGCATCAGTTGGGTATTGTGCGCGCCACCTCCACATACCAAAACATCATCGATTGCGCCTTCGACCTCCACTATCGAAGAAGCAATGCAGCGTGCAGTCAGCTCCAATAATGTTGCCTGCACATCTTCAGGTGCCAGGTGCGGCAGCTCTCCAAGATGCGCATTCAGCCATGGCAGATTGAAAAGCTCTCGGCCCGTACTCTTGGGGCCGCGCTTGGCGAAGAATGGTTCTGCCAGCATTCGATTTAGCAGGGGCTCCATGACCCGTCCACTTGCGGCCCAAGCACCATCTCGATCGTAAGACTTGCCCTTGTGGCGGTGTATCCAGCCATCCATCAGGGCATTGCCGGGACCGCAGTCGAATCCAGACACTGATTTTCCAAGCAGGCTCACATTGCTGAACCCGCCGATGTTCAGTACCGCGCGACGTCGATCGGATCGACCGAAGATGGCCTGGTGAAACGCCGGCACCAAAGGAGCGCCTTCGCCCCCGGCTGCGACATCACGGCGCCGGAAGTCGGCTACGACTGCGATGCTGGTCAGCTCTGCAAGGAGCGCCGGATTGCCAATCTGGACAGTGAAGGAGCGGTTAGGCTCGTGACGAATCGTCTGGCCATGGCTGCCAATCGCGCATATTCCGTCGCTCGACAGGCCGTTATCACTGAGTAACTGTTTCACCGCGGAGGCGGCCAGCGTCGCCCACTGGTTTTCGGCAATCGCTGCCCGTGCGATCTCATCCGGACCGGATGCGCACAAGGCGAGCAAATCTCGCTTCAGTGGCTCTGGCATAGGGGTGTATTGGGTTGCGAGGAGTGTGCTGCGGTTGTCCTTGAGGTCTACCAGCGCAATGTCCAGGCCATCTAAGCTGGTCCCGGACATAAGTCCAATGTAGCGGGTCATGACTCAGGGTCAGCTTTGGCGTTCATGGCCAAGGCGGTATTGCGCTCCTGATCCATCCGCGCCATAAGCGGTTGCGCGCGCTGCATGAATCTTTGCTTCTCATTGCCGGCAATCGGATCAGCCATTGGCAACTTCTCGCCGAGGGGGTCTACGTGAATCCCGTTTACATGAAACTCATAGTGGAGGTGCGGGCCGGTGGCTAATCCAGTAGCACCGATGTAGCCGATTACTTGACCCTGCCTGACCGTAGTGCCGGATTTCACGCCTTTTGCGAAGCCCTGCATGTGGGCATAAAGCGTGCGATATCGATTGCCGTGCTGAACGATAATAGTATTACCGTAGCCCCCTTTGACACCGGCGAGAATGACCTTGCCATCGCCGGTTGCCTTGATAGGTGTGCCTCGAGGGGCGGCATAATCGACGCCTTTATGCGCGCGCATCTTATGTAAAACGGGGTGCATCCGACCGTTTGAGAACCGCGAGCTGATCCGCGCGAACTCTACAGGCGTCCTGATGAACGCTTTGCGCATGCTGTCGCCGGCGGCGGTGTAGTAGCTGGCACTACCTTGCTTGTCGACGTAGCGAACAGCTGTATACGTCTTGCCACGATTTACGAACCGCGCAGCGAGGATGTTGCCGTTGCCTACCTTTTTGCCGTCGACGTGCTTGTCTTCGTAGATAACTTCGAATTCGTCGCCTTTGCGAAGGTCCATCGCAAAATCAATGTCGTAACCGAAGATGTTCGCAAGGTCGAACGTCATCGATTGCGGAAGCCCGGCACGACTCGCAGCGAGAAACAACGAGCTGTCGATTGTGCCCCGAGCATAACGCTCGCGCAGAACTGGTTTGGCTTTCTCCTTGGCAAGGGAGTAGCGGCCGTCACGTTGAGTAAGCGTAAGGGTTTCCAAGGCTGAAACCTTGGTCGTTAGCGAATCAAGCCGTCCATCGGCGGTCATGGTGAATTCGAGCACCTGACCAATATTGAGACGGCTGAGTTGTTTGGCTTCTTTGCTGCTATCTAGAACGTTATGTACGTCTTGTCCGCCAAGGCCAACTTTAGCGAAGACAGTAGAGAGCGTATCGCCGTTGGCTACGGTAACGGAATGGACCAATGGATCCGCTGACTCTGCAGGTTCGCTCGCGATCGCCACCTCACCGTCAGGCGGAGACTCGCCGGTGGCTTCCGCTGCGACGCCATTTTCATCCGGTTCGTTTTGCAATTGAGCAAAGGGAGACGGAGCTGAGTTGCCAATAATCTCGGCATCGTCTTTCAGTGCTTGGGGCTCACGGATCGCTCGTTGGGTGCTGCTGTCCATGTCGAGACTAAAGTATGTCTTCTTGGCTTCAACCTCCCTGGACGGGAACACGAGAAGGGCCAGGCTCAGCAGTGCCGCGACGCCGCTAGCTGCCAGCAGGTGGCTCTTCGGGTAGAGGGGGACCTTGTTTCCGGATCGAGTCATTGGCTGTGCAGGCTATTTGCTTACTAAATAACTGCCTAAAATATAATCAAAAAAGAGGTCAGGCAAGGCTGTCGGGCCGCTCTGTGATGGGTGGTGCGTTTCGGTCTGTTTTTAAATGTTTTGCGATCTTGTAAGGTTGCCGACTTACCTTGTTATCCGTGGGTCGTGGTCATGAAATCTGTTGAAGAGCAGCTAGCGCTGATCAAGCGCGGCGCAGATGAAGTCTTGGTTGAGTCCGAGTTGGTTGAAAAACTGAAAAAAGGGCTGCCGCTTCGGGTCAAGGCGGGGTTTGACCCGACTGCGCCGGACTTGCACCTGGGGCATACCGTTCTCATCAATAAGCTTCGGCAGTTCCAGGACCTCGGTCACCACGTTCTGTTTCTAATCGGCGACTTCACTGGAATGATCGGTGACCCAAGCGGCAAGAGCGCGACGCGGCCGCCTCTCACTCGGGAGCAGGTCCTTGCGAACGCTGAGACGTACAAATCCCAGGTTTTCAAGATCCTCGATCCCGAGAAGACAGAGGTCGTATTCAACTCCAGTTGGATCAACGCTCTATCGCCGGCTGATTTCGTTCGGCTTTCTTCTACTTATACCGTTGCGCGGATGTTGGAGCGGGACGATTTCCAGAAGCGCTACAGCACTAATCAGCCGATCGCGATCCATGAATTCCTCTATCCGCTGATGCAAGGCTACGACTCTGTTGCGTTGAAGGCAGACGTAGAGCTAGGGGGAACTGATCAGAAGTTCAACTTGTTAATGGGGCGGGAGCTACAGCGAGCATATGGCCAAGCGTCCCAGTGCATAGTGACCATGCCGCTACTCGAGGGGTTGGACGGCGTGAAGAAGATGTCCAAGTCGCTAGGCAACTATATAGGTATCCAGGAGGCGCCCGGCATCATGTATTCGAAGCTGCTTTCGATGCCTGACTCGCTCATCTGGCGATATTTCGAGCTGCTCAGCTTTCGGCCTATGGAAGAAATCGCTCAGCTTCAGAAGGATGTAAGTGCTGGGGCCAACCCAAGGGATATAAAGATCCAGCTCGCCCAGGAGCTTATTGAGCGGTTTCATGGAGAAGAGGCGGCAGCTAATGCGCATCGCTCGGCTGGAAACAGGATGAAGGATGGCGAGCTTCCTGAGGATCTGCCAGAGATCACCATTGCAAGCGATGCCGATATGCCAATTGCGGCGCTGCTTAATAAGGCGGGGCTAGTTAAGAATGCTGCCGCGGCGCGTGACCTGCTCGCAGGCGGGAGTGTGCGGGTAAACGGTGAGGTCGCTGACCGCTCCTTTGTATTCAGCCTCGGTGCGACGCATGTCTGCCAGGCAGGTAAGAAAAGCTTCGCGCGTATAACTCTCACGAAAGAAAGTTCAAATTAAGTGTTGACGGCTCGTTTTGGGTGTCTATAATGCG